>Ga0315547_1000048_pt1 | contig 148113 bp, 93 predicted proteins | sample SalMarSW160240MG_2_FD_202542 | JGI IMG/M metagenome (GOLD analysis project Ga0315547, IMG submission 202542) | Salt marsh sediment microbial communities from the Plum Island Ecosystem LTER, Massachusetts, United States - Salt Marsh Sediment SW1601-240 ...
GTGCAAGAGCTCCGACGACAAGGGATGAAACCTGTAGAAGTTGATGTGGATGTTGAGGAGTTGCTGAAGTGGTGCGCAAGCCAACACATTGCGGTGAACGGTGAAGCTCGTTCAACCTACGTGGCAGCAAAGCTGGAGCGCGTATTCGACGAGAAGCATGACAGCGGGAACTGACGACTGTTCCCGCAACAAGGCAGCGAACCCGGCGCTCCTGCCGACTGCATTCGGGGCGGGTATGCGGCCGTCATAAGCCAGACTGAGTCGTAATCGTCCAGCTTGTTGTTGCAGAAGCAGCGGCGGCGCGGGTTGGTCGTCGGGGTAATTCGGGCAGCGGCAGAGGCCGCCCAGCCTCTCTCGAAAAAGGACACTCTCAGAGACAGCAGAGGAAATCTCGGAAGTCATGCTTCAGCCCGGCCGCCAATTGTGACGAAAAAGAGTTCTTTCCTCCAAGCTTCTTCGCCAACGCCGACCAGCTTTTCCCCATTCGGGCAAGAGAAGAAAAAGTCGCTGCGGCGAGCACGGTGCTGCCTGTTTTGCCACTCGCTCTACTCGGACTGTACCCTGTAATATCGCTTGCTGATGCCTGTGATGATCTCGGCGGTCCAGGTTGTTTGGGTGATGGGCCAACTGCCGCCGGGGTTCTGCCACGTGTCCCCGACAAGGTCGTTGGTCCACTGCACGACGTACTCCCCATTGCCGAAAGAATCCCAGGTCAACGACACGCCGTTCCCGACTCTCTCGATGACAGGCGTCGGCAGGGGCAACCCCCCAGTCCTCCACCGGTTCACCATGGCGTTGATCCAGGAGTAATAAGAACGCTGGGGCTTGCCGGTGTGGGATTGACTGAAGGTATCCGTGCCTCCGCAGAAAATGACGGCGGTGCGTTGATTGAGCCACGTTTCGGGGTGATCGTCCTCGCCTGCGTTCCTGCCCAGTTCCTCGGGATCGGTCGTGTCAAGGGTCTCGTCGGGAAAGCCTCCCACCGGAAACCAGGTGTACTGCGAGTCGAGCACGGGGTCATTCCCCGTCCAGGCGATGGCATTGTGCCAGTCAAAGGCGCACACGTTCGTGAGGGGATAGTCCTCAAACGTGTCCGTGCCGGTGGGGTCGTACTCATGCACCCAATCCCTTCGAAGCCACCTCGCAAATTCGCGGCAGTTCTGCGCCTGTGCATCGGACAGATAGCACATTGGGGGAGCCTGCATGGCGATGAACAGCAGGTCGGGATGCTCGACGAAGATGTTCAGCATCCCTCTGTACGCGACCTTCAACTGAGCCAGAGAGGAATCGGACCCCGACCAGTCGCCATGACTCCAATGCGTCTCTGTGTAACCATCGTCCACGGAGTCACCGGAGTCAAGGTACACGAAGTTGTTGACGCCGTTGTCGGAGTACGGCGTCCCTGCGGTGACGCTGTCCCCCGCATCGTAAACCGTATCGTAGTCCGAGACGGCCGAACCCGGATAGCAGGGTTTGAACATGATGATGTCCATCCTCTCAGCCCGAAATTCGTACCACGTCAGCATGAAGCTGTTGGCAGGAATTTCCTGGGTCGGAGTAACACCGGGGCCGTCGTAGCGGTAGTACTTCTCGCCGATCTTCACACCCAATTCCCTCTGGAAACGCTTGTACCAGTGGCGGTAGTCCGTATGGTTGTTCTCGTAAACGTACTGGTCACTGATCCGCGAGTGGACGGTGTACCCGATGTTTTGCAGCGCCGTGCGCAGACCATCGTTCAGCAAATTGCCTCCACAGGAGTGGTGGAAGAAGTTGAAAACGAGGTCGCCGACATTGTCCGGCGTGCTGAAATCGTATTCGTCAAATTCAGCGCGCAGAGACGGCGCGACAGTTACCAGGAAAGCAAACGCTATCAGCACGCATATCATGTGGTAAGGGGTCCGGCTGTATTCGCCGCGCCGAACCGTAACGCCGCCCCGCAGGGCGGGGCTCTCCCGAGGGTGACTCGCCCTCGGAGACGGGGACAGGATGCCCCCCATCCAGCCACCAAGATGCCAGCGGTACACCCCTTGGCGCTCATCCTTTGTCATTTGGTCCTCCTGCCTGTGTGCCATGCCCGAACGCTCGTAGCCTTCCTGTCTGGATATCTCAACCAGCAACAGTCCAGACATCTCTCAACCGGCTTACCTCAGCTTCCACGGCTTGCGGTACTCGTAGTGGAGGAGCTTGTTGGCTCCTTCGTTATTCGTGATTCGCTCGTGCTTCCAATCCCACTCGATACGAGACCGGGTAGCTAACGCAATGTTCCCGAGAAGGCTGAAAGTCGTCGAGCGATGCCCTGTCTCGATGTCCGCGTTACACCGCTTACGGGACCTCATGCAATCGAGGAAGTTCCTCATGTGCGCGACCGTCGGGTCGCCCTGGCTCGATTTCCCCGCCACCGGTTTCATGCGTGGCTTACTGTCCTCGAATTGCCCGCCCCGCTCGGGGATGATTTTGAATGCGCTGCTGCCGGTGTAGAGCGTGCCCTGCGTGCCGCGAAGCTCGGTCTCTCCGTAAGCCAGAGCCGGGTTGCCGCTGGCTTCATACTGCCCGAAAAGCATCAGCATCCCCGAGGAGAACTCGTAGGTGACCTCCAGCGTATCCGGGATAGTTCGAGAATCCTTCACGGCGAATTTTCCGCCGTGCGCCGAAAGCGATGAAGGAGCAATTTCGCCAACCATCCACCGCATAGCGTCGAAATAGTGCACGCCCCAGTTGCCAAGCTGCGACGAGTAGAGATGCCACCACCGGAACTTGTACGGGTGAATGTTCTTGTTGAAAGGTCTCTTCGGGCGAGGCCCGAGCCACATATCCCAGTCCAGCCCCTTCGGCGGTTCCGAATCGGCTGCGACGCCCATGCCGTTCGGGTACATGTTGCTGAGGCGGTACGCCCTCGCGACGGTAACTTTGCCTATCTTCCCACCGCGAACCATCTCCACCAGTTCCTTGTAAAGCTCCGAGGAACGCCGGTGGGTGCCCACCTGGCAGACCCTCTTGTTTCTTCGCACCGCCTCGACCATCCTCCGCCCTTCGACGATCGTGACGGAAAGCGGCTTCTCGACATAGACATCTTTGCTCGCGTCGCAGGCCATGATGGTCTGGATAGCGTGCCAGTGGTCCGGCGTGGCGATGACCACGCCGTCAATGTCCTTTCTGTCGAGCATCCCGCGAAAGTCGGTGTACTTCTTGACGTTGAGCCGCAGCGCTCTCTCCTGCTTGAACATCGTCGGCTCGTCCACATCGCACAGCGATACAATCTCCATGTCCTTGTTGCGAACGGCCACGCGAAGTAACTGTCCACCTCGATTGGCGATGCCGATGAAGCCCAGGCGAATCTTCTCATTCGCTCCGAGGGCATTCCGCGACGCTCCCAACCCCACCGACAGGGCTGTCGCGCCGAGAGCCGAGCTTTTCAAAAACTTACGTCTTGTCATTTCTCCCTTCGATTTCATCGCGCTTTCCTCCGTGTTGGCTTTGTATTGCAACTGAATGTCAATGTCGTCGGCTGCCCCCCCCCGGACGCTGACTTCCCGTCACTCTGCGATTTTTTTCCATTCGCGCGCATCCGGCCCCTCTCCGATTGTCGGAAAAGAGGATATACGCAAGTGAGCGCACCCCATCGGGATGAGAGTTATCTCCTCCGTAGGCTGGTCGGACTTGACGGGGCTTTCCTGGAGAGGCCCGGCGCAGTTGCGCACAAGCGTCCAGTTCGCAATTCTCTTCCCCTTCGCCTTCAACTCGATGGGCGAGTTCTTCAGGCAAAACGGTTGCGGGGCAACGCGACCCTTCCTGACAAACTTGAACGACGACGCCGGATTGTTCCTGTCAACGATGAGTCCGTAGTTCCACGGCGTAGTCGGGAGAACCTCGTATTCGGGCCACTTGTCGCTCCCGCCGTACCGCTTCCACTGCTCGCCGATTCTCAGGGAGTAACTCAATGGCCCTCTGTTGACCGAGACGGAGTCGGCGACCTTCTTCCAAACCGACAGCGTGATTCTCATCGGCAGCTCCAGGTTGACGCGGTCACCGTCCTTCCACATCCGCTCGACAACCAGATAGCGACCTCCCGACGCGTCAACGTTGCGGGCCTTCCCGTTTATGCTCACTTTCGCTCCGCCGCACCAGCGAGGAATCCTCAGGTACAACGGAAACTTCACCGCTTTCGGGGCTTTCAGAATGAGCTCGATATTCTCCTCGAAAGGATAATTGGCCTTCTCAACAATCTTGACTTTGACGCCGTCGCCGACCTTCGCTGTGACCCTGCAGGGAGCGTAAAGAACTGCCGCCAGACCGTTGCCCTGAGTCGCCATCCAGAGATGCTCCGCGAAATAGGGCCACCCCTGCCCGACGTTATGCTGACAGCATCGGTAGCGCCACGGGCTGTACGCGACCATCGTGCCCCCGTTCTGGAACACGTGCACTCCGCCCTTATCGCACTGCACGAGGTTTGGAGCTGTTAGGTAATGAAGCCCTTTCCAGTCGGGCATCACCGCCGCCGGAAGAGAATTGAACGCGATGTTCTCGCACCTGTCCGCATACTTCGGGTCGCCGGTGATTTTCAGAAGCGATTCGTTCGAGTACATGAACTCGACGATGGAACAGGTCTCCGCCGCCTGCTCCGCACCGGTTTTCCCCTCGCGGAAATTCTCATCCGCGGCGAACATGCCGCCCGGCGCCTGCCCGTACTCGTCCATCACGGTTCGATAATTCCTCTCCACTGCGTCGAGGTGCTTTTTATTCCTCGATTGCTGATAGTAAACCCCCGGCTGCCGAACTCCCATGGTGATGTTCACGCCGTGATGCGTGGGCAGCCCCTCTGTCCAGTTGGCGGTTTTCCCAAAGACCCTTTTCGCCACGTCCAGCAGCCACTTCTCGCCCGTCCGGTTGTAGAGCCAGTAGATGCTCTCCAGATTGTCTCCGCCGCGAACCCATTGCCAGCTCCCCGGAAGAAGATGCTCAAGCGGCATCTCAAGTTCGTATCGGAAGTACCTTGTCATCAGGGGGATAACGCGCTCGTCCCCAGTCGCTTCGTAGAAGGACTGGAACGCGAAAAGCATCACCATGTTCGGCCACAGGTCGTGATTCTTCTTATTATCCGGCGGGCCGAAATATCCGTCCGGTTGCTGACTGCTCAACGCCCGGTCGAGCCACTGCCTCGCCTCCTTGATGATTCTTTCGTCCTTGAGAACGTAGCCGAGGTCGCCAAAGCCCTTCAGCCAGTAAGCCGGTTCCTCCCAACCGCGAGATTTGAAGTTCCACCATCCATTGTCCTCTCGACAGAACGTGCTCAGCTCCGGCAGATGCCCCACCATCCCCTCCGCCATAAGCTCGAGTTGTTTCCGCAGCCATCCTCTCGGGGTGATGTTCCCAACGGGCAGCTTCATCAGCGGACTGGGCGTTAGAGGCGGGCGATTCGAAACATAGAAATCGTTTCCTCCAACCACTGCCGGTTTCTCTACGACGTAAACTTTTTCCATGCCAGCACCACTTGAGTTAGAGATAATCATACAGCCGATAATTGCGAAAGCCATCACTGTCAAAACCAAAAACTCTTTCATTTGCCTGTCCTCCGCTGATGTTTATCCAAGTACTGAAAAACCCCCGATAGCATACCACAGCACACAACCGCGCGCGATAATTTTTATGGGGTGTGGCCGCGTCTCCGTGGAGTGCCCTCACGCCTCGCTTTTGAACCTTTCTTGTCGCACGTTGACGTCGTGGATCTGTGCCCTCTGTCTCTCTCTCATAGAAGTGAAAGGGCCAGCGTCTCCTTTTCGCCCGCCCTCGGCGGGCGCCCCAGTTAGCCACCGGCTTTAGTCGGTGGTATCCGATACGAGATTCTTCTCGTGACAGCCGGCTTCAGCCGGGCTTCTCGACAAAAGGATTCATCTTGGGCCGTCACGGATGACTAAAGGCAATTCCGGGGTTCATTTGTGGCCTGGGCATCTTGCTCATGACGGTTCACGGGCGGGACGCCCGTGCCACGAGCCGGTCCCGCCCCAAGAGAAAATGGCGGCACCACTGGCGGTTGCCACGATTTCGTGGCGGCACCCCGTCGGTACCTGGTGTTGAGGTACGAAGGCGCCGCGGACATAGTCGAGGGTTCCACACACCCCAGGCTGAGAGAATGGCGTAAAAGAGTCGCCTTCAGAGACCTCTTTGCGGCGGGGGTCCTGGGATGACTCGGCCCCCCGGTTGACAAGAGGGAACGATTGCACTCACCCCTTGACCCACAATCGTAATGCCTCAGTTACCGGCGGACACCGCGTTGCGGGAGGCAAGAAGAGGTAACGCAAAGGCGCGAAGGCGCAGAGACCAGGATGAGAAAGACCCCATCCCGGCCTCGCGTGGGAGGGGGATTTTGCCCATGACTCCAACGGGAGCTGAGTGTTGGCATTTGTGTAACGCCGCCGTCTCGGCGGCAGTCCTGAGGGCGTCTCGCCCTCAGCGGGGGTAGGATGCCCTCCCGCGGAACGCGGGACAAGATGCCAGCGGTACAATGGCACCCCGCGTGGTCTGCGGACTGTGCGGTTCCAACCTCATCCCCCCGTAAGTGAGGCATTACCCACAATCACCGAATTTTGTGGACACTTGTGACAGGCCGGTGTTAAAGTTACTGTTACGCGATAGGCGGTGAGGAAAGCCGGGGGAGATGCGTGTGGGGATGCAAATATGAGAGTCAAGAAGTGATGGGAGATTGACTATGGCCAGGAAATTCGCCTCCGCTGAAGATGCTCTGAAAGCCTACCCGAGGGAGGCCGCGAAGGAGTCCCTTCAGAAAGCGGAACAACAGCGGCAGGAGTTTCTCGAACGTTTCCCACTCGAGAGCTGGCCCAGCATGCCGCTCGAACGTTACGCCCTCGGCCAGGAGGATTCAAAAGACACGCTCTGCTACTGGTTGGAATTCCGTACGCGCTCTTGTGGGGGCATGGGAGGTGGTTCCGCGCGCAAGCACATAATCTATAAGCCGAAGAACAAACCGGGCTGGTATTTCGACACGGGGACGTACAAAAACGTCCAAGACGCCTGGGAAGACGTCCGAAAAGGGTTTGTACAGGCGTTCCGTAAGGCGCAGGAAGGGGACTGGGACACGATTGATGACATCCCCTCAATCACCTCCGGCTCTTCTCTCCGCATGAAGGCGCTATATATGTATTTCCCTGACGAGGTTCTGACCGTTAACTCGCGAGTTCACATCCGGCATTTCTTAGGATTATTGGGCCGTCCTGAGGCGAGCAACAAGAAATTGGGGGTCGTCCGTCTCAACCGCGCACTCCTCAGCGCTCTCCGCGAGACTCCGAGGTTAAAGGATTGGAAAACGAAGGAATTTGAAATGCTCCTTTTTGGCGGCATCGGTGGACGTCACGCCCCGCGTATCGTCAAGATTGCTCCCGGCGAGAACGCTGGGTTCTGGGACGATTGCCTGGCGGGTGGCTACATCTGTGTAGGATATGACGAGATCGGAGACCTGCGGGAGTTCGATTCGAGGGAGAGCTATAAGGCCCGCTTCGTGGAGGTTTACGGTGAACCATATCACCACAAGCAGTCGGTCTTGAGCAGAAAAGCCAACGAGCTTTGGACGCTCATGCAGTTGGAGCCGGGCGATGTCGTGATTGCCAACAAAGGCACGTCCACAATTCTGGCGGTTGGAGACGTCGTTGAACCGGGGTATGAATGGAAGCCTGAACGCGCCGAATTCCGACACGTAGTTCACGTGAAATGGGACACGTCCTATGTTCCCCGCGAGATCGAGCCACAGAAAAAATGGGCTGTCGTCACCGTGGCGTCCGTCTCTCCCGCGCTTTATCAAGAAATTATCAAAGACCATGATGGAAACGGACAGCCGCCCCCCGATCCGATATTCCCGGACATCTCCGATGCACTCAAAAGGAAGGGGCAGGCCATCCTTTACGGTCCCCCGGGCACCGGCAAGACGTACATCGCTCGGCGCTTCGCCGTGTGGTGGCTGCTTCAGCAATTGCACGAGAAGAACCCTGAAGGCGCGCTTGCCGACAATCGAGCCTTTGAGGAGGCTGAGAAACGGCTCATCGGTAATGAAAACGCTGGTTTCTTGACAGTGATTACCTTCCACGCTTCTTACAGCTATGAGGACTTCATCGAGGGTTTGCGTCCGGTCAGCAACGGGTCCGGGAATCTGGTTCTTCGCCTCGAGGACGGGGTCTTCAAGCGTGTCTGTCGTGAGGCGGAGAGAAATCCCGAGAAGCCCTACCTGGTAGTTATAGATGAGATCAACCGCGCCAATGTCGCAAAAGTCTTAGGAGAATTGATTACGCTCCTTGAGAAGGATAAACGGCGTTTCATGATAACCTTGCCCCAGAGCAAAGAAACTTTCACGATTCCGCCCAACGTCTATCTTCTCGGGACAATGAACACAGCAGACAGGAGCATCAAGTTGCTCGACGCCGCATTACGGCGGCGTTTCGCATTTCTCGAGATGATGCCCGATTTGGAGATTCTGGGCGGTGGCCGGGTTGGAAATCTGGCGCTCGATGATTTTTTGGACGAGCTGAACCGGCGGATCGCACGGAAGGAAGGCCGAGAGAAGCAAATTGGCCACTCTTTCCTGCTGGAAGATGGTGAGCCTATCAGCGAGCCTGAAGAATTTGCCCGGCGATTCCGGCAGGAAATCTTGCCGCTCCTTCAGGAATATTGCTACGACGACTACTCGCTTCTGGCAAGTTATGTCGGTGAGAAGCTTGTTGACCGGGAGGCACAGACGCTCAATTGGGAGATACTTGGCGATGCGGATGCCTTGATCGGAGCTTTGGAAGACGAGTTTGGGGAACCGGGAGAGAGCGAGTGAGATCAGTTACGTCTCAGCTTCGAATCGTTCGTCTCGCGGAGTGGCAAAAACGCGAAATTGAGGGGATGGAGCTGTCCCATGAAGACCGCATTTTGGCTGACCAACTCGCAAGGGAGGAAAGCGGGCGGCTCCTCATAGATGAACTCCGAGACCGATTGCGCGTGACGACTCGTTCCTGGGTCGGCGTAGTGCGTTTCAGCGCCTTCGAGGTGCATGTTGTTCCCAAGCTCGCTGGGGAAAACCTGGGCTTGGTTGACCTTATCGAGTTTGCCGCAGGCCTGGACTCGCTTCACCGCCTTTCCGCCGAGCGGCGGTTGCCGACTGAGGGCGCCAGCCTCTTCGATCTCATAGCCCTGCTTTTCGCGGAGGCCTGCGAAAGACTCGTGCGAGGCGGATTGCTCGCAGGTTACAAGGAATTAGAGGACGACCTGCCTGTCCTGCGCGGGCGGTTTCTTGCCTCCAAGCAGGTGTTGCGACGGTTTGGGCGTCTCGACCGCTTGGAGTGCCGATATGACGAGTACCTTACCGATATTCCCGAGAATCAGATTCTGAGGACGGCGCTGGCGTACTGTGCGCCCAGGGTAAGGCATCCGGGCGTTCTTCTGCGGATTCGACGGATGCAGACAATCTTTGCCGCTGTTTGCTCTCCGGCATTCCTCGACCTTGACAGGATTCGACGGGACCTGGTTTACAACCGGCTAAACGACCATTATCGGGAAGCCCACAGCCTGGCGTGGTTAATCCTGGACGCGCTGGGCGTTAGGGACCTGTTCAGCGCTGGCAGAAGCAGATGCTTCGCCTTTCTACTGGACATGAATCGCCTCTTCGAGCGCTTTGTGTTTCTCTGGCTGAGGAAAATGCTCTCCGGCACTCCGTTCCGAGTGAGCTCGCAGCACAGCAGCCCGACCATCCTGTGGGACGCGAACCGCAACTGCCCATATACACGAGTGGTTCCAGACCTCCTTGTTGAGCGAAAAACCCAGCGCCACAAGACGCTCCCCATTGATGCCAAGTACATTCTTTACGACGAAAAGCCAGTGGGCACAGGGAACATCTATCAGCTTTTTCTCTATGCGTTCGCTTTTGGAAAACAGACCCAAGCGGGAACACCGGCGGCCTTGCTGATCTATCCCGCCTCGGAGGTTTCTGCAGGAGCACTTCGCTTGCACGTCAGAGATGCGACCGGCCATACCGGTGCGGAGATCCTCGCCATCGGGATCCACATCCCGACGGCTCTGGCAGAGGCCAGAGCAGGCAAAACCGGCATACAGGGTCAGGTGATTCTGCACACCATCAGTGGGTACCTACTTTAAGCTCAAATGACCTAATCGTCTTGGTCCCGCACAAGGATCTCCAGCACGCCCTGAAAGTCATATTGCCCCGGCATGAGTCCCTGGGCATCAGGCCCATAGACTTCGAGGTTATTCCTTACGTCGGCAAGGCCGACCCCGGTTGCTATCGGCAATCGCACATCTTCCTCAGAGAGCGCCAGCGAGAGTTCCAACACGCCCGCGAGAAAGTGCTCCGCGGCAAGCCCAAAGGCGTTGGCGCCTTACAGTAATCGCGCCTGCTCCTTGATACGGCAGACGGAACTGAAGGGGCAACTATGGCATTCCTTCTTGTCCGCGGGGCGGATAGCTATTTCTCCTTCAACAATTCTCCGGACGTACTCGACGGCTTGTCGGGCGTTCAACTCCATTAGCTCACGAATTTCCTCGTAGGAGGTTCCATCGGTTTTTGAGACATCCCTTTGCCCCGCGACACGCTCTTTTTCCTCTGCGGCGAAGACTCCTCGCTTCCTTCCCGACGAGATGGAGTAGTAGAAGGCTGCCGCCGGCTCGACACCGAAAAGCTCTTTCAGGGCAAGCATGTATAGACCCGCCTGCAAAACCGTTCCATTTCTCAGCTCCGTCCTCGATACGACCTTTCTCCTCTTGTAATCGAGAACTGCACCGTATCTCTCACCTCCCTCCTCGAAAATATCAACTCGGTCCATTCGCCCGGAAATCCGAACGGACGGGCCCTCTTGAGCCTTGATGGAGAGGGGCGTCTCGGTCGAGTGCCCATCCGCGTTCTGCTTGCTTTTTCCCCGGCCGAAGGAGAGCTCGAAGTACGTGGGGCGGGTGGCGTTTGCGCGTTCGTTCTCGACCTCCTTGAGAATGAAATCCTTGATCTTCGCATCGAGCGCTCGCCGCCGGACTTCCATGCGAGGAGCGCGGAAGAGTCGTGAGTACCTCTGATTGATGAGATCATTCACGAGCAGTGTCAGCTTCTCGTCAAGCTCCTGTGGGGAAAGGGCTTCGATTGCGCCCGAAGGGAGGTGAGGGGCATCGTCCCGTGGGGGCGGGCTCTCCCGGGCCGGCAGATAGATTTCCCTGTACAACCTGGCGAGGACCTCGTGATAGAGGATCCCCTCCTCGCGGGGACCGAACTCGTAGCGAGGGAGCTCTTTCAGCCGCAGACGATACTGGCAGAAATGGCGGAAGGGGCATTGAGCAAAGCTCTCCAGTTCGGAGACGCTCGTCAGATACACATCCCTTTCCTTTCGGGTGCGATAGGCTTCTTCAGATAGCCTCGCGGCAGCGGCCTGATAGACGAGGTCGTCTGCTCCCAGAATGCCGAGCCGCAGCAGCTCGTTATACGTCAGAGCCGCCATCTGGAGATTGCGGATTGCGGAATCCGAAATCCGAAATCGGAAGTCGGAAGTCGGAGCGGCCCGCGACAAGTGATATGCAACAAAAGACCGCAGCTCGCCCGCGTTGGCGAGGGCTGTAAGCTCGGGCACGACACCAACGACGGGCGGCTCTTCCTCTGCCTCGTGCTTCAAGTCGGAAAAGATTCTCGCCACCTCCTCGATGTAATGGGAGCGGACCAGCTCCTTGCCCGCCGTGTCCCTCGCCGGATAGGTCAATAGGAGCCGTCGCGTGGCCCTCGTCACCGCGACATAAAAGAAGAATCTCTCCCCGGAAGAGAGGGGCAGCCGCTCGTCGAGAACGATCTTCCCCCGTCGGTTGATGAGTCGCCGCTCGCGGTCCTTGAAGAAAGGTTCGTTGACGACCTCTCTTGGAAATGACCGCTCGCACAGGCCGCAGACGAAAACAACCGCGCCTTGGCGCGGTGGGCCCCCGACAATGGGAGTGACGCGGACGCTGTTCAGGTCTCGCGAGGGGGAGAGGACAGGCATCCAGGACAGACCTCGCTCGAGCATCTCGAGAAAGACTCCGTAGTCCGCTCCGCGCAAGCCCACCAGACGAGCGTATTCACACATGGTATCGAGCAGCCGGGCGACGGCTGTCAGGGAACGATATTCCGAGGAGAATGAGGGGATGGGATTGCTCTCGCCGCTCGACGGATACTTGCCCTTCCCTTCGCTCTGCTGCCCGAGGGTGAGGAATCCCAGTTCCCTTATCGTATGCAAAATGAACTGGCGGAATCCTTCCGCAGAAGAGACTTCGCTCGCTTCAGAGCGAAGCCTATCGAGCATCTCCAGGAAGCGGGTCTTGAGCTCGTTCAGGGGCGAGACATCTTGCGTTACCTCGCTCGTCTCCGACCAGGTCTCCCGGAAGTGCTCCTCGTCCCACAGCCCAAACTCGTCCGCGTAGTTCTCGACAGCGGCGGCGGCGTCCATATCTGCGTCGAGGTAGGAGTTTTTCAGTACAGGCAGCGCATCCTCACGCCGAAACTTTCCATTCATAAGATGAAGCGCTGAAATCAGCGCCTTGACGAAAGGCTCTTCGGCGACAGACGCTTTCTTGGGAAGGAAAAAAGGCAGCCGCCGCTCGCCGAAGACTTCCGTGATAGCTCGCGAGTATTCGCCGACGTCCCTGAAGATAACCAGGAAGTCGCTGTACTCCAAGCCCTCCTCCCGGCGCATTCTCTCGATTTCGCGGGCGACGGTTTCCACCTCACGATAGGCGTCGGGGCATGCGATGATGGAGACGGCTCTTTCGGCGAGCATTTCGCTTTCTCCTTCGCCGAAGAGCGCCCTTTCCAGATGCAGCAGGGCGCCGGAGGCGCGGCGGTTTCCGGTCAGGACAATCTCCCCCTCCGTGCACATCTTTTTCAAGCCGCGGTAGGTTCCTTCGACGAAGGCGAACACATCGGGCCGCCGCTCCTCGTAGCACAGGGTGATGTGCGACTCCCTCGTTCTCTCGACAAGCCGAGTGAGCATCTCGAATTCCACGGGAGTGTACGTGGCGAAGCCGTCAACCAGCATGGTCTCCACATCGGAAAGAAGGGAGCGATTCGCCGTCAGAACCTCCGCGGCTTTCCATTGGAGTCCGTCGTCGTCATAGGCGCCGCGTCTCGTCAAAATGTTGTGGTAGGCGAGATAAATCGCGTGCAGCTCGTGCACCTTATCTCCTGCAATACCGCCCCGACCCGTTGCAGCAGCGGCCCCCTGGAGGAAATCCTCGGGGGCGATCATCGCTCGTTTGAGCTCAGCGATGAACTCCGCGACCACCTCGGCGAAGCCCTCGTAATCCCTTACGCTTTCAAAGAATCGCAGTGGCGTTTCGCGGATGATGCGGAGGATGAGGTACTTTCTTTCCACGAGATGAATCTGGCGAACGGGGAAGCAGCCTGCTTCCTTGAGAACGCGAAGCGCAAGCTTCACGAAACTCATCACCACCCGGCCCGAAATGCCACGGCAGCCGCCTTTCAGCAGGAGCGCTCTGTCTATATCTCGAACGGCTTCCGGGCCGGGGACGAGGTAGATGACGCTGCCAGGGCGACTTTTCACCATCGCCTCCGAGCAGACTCGGAGGCAATGAGCTGTTTTCCCGGAACCTGCCGGGCCCGTTATCAGAACCGCCTTTTGCATTGTTTTTCTCTCGACCGCAATTCGCCCTCAACAGCAGAGCCTCGGCTCTGCGGGCGGACGTTTGCCTTTCCCATGAAAGCCCCGTGCACGGGCTATTTCAGCTTAACCACAGTCACGGCGCCCTCGTCGCCTTCCCTGTCGTCCTCCGAGCGGAATCCCGTCACCAGCGGATGATTGGCGAGAAACTCTCTTATCCCTTTACGCAAGGCGCCGGTGCCATAGCCGTGAATAACTCGCACCGCGTCCACTCCGGAAAGAGAGGCGTCGTTGATGAACCGGTCCAGCAGCCCTATCGCCTTCTCCACTCTTTCTCCGATGAGGTTCAATTCCGTGCTGGCGAGTTCCTTTCTGGGAAGGAATGTCCTGCCAGGGGATTTTGCGGGCGGCTTTTCTTCCTCTCGGCACTCGGCGAGCTGAGCCGCGTCAACGTTGAAAACCACGTCATCCACCAGAATGTCCACTTTTCTCTTGCCCGCATACACCGCTTTGACCGTGCCGGATTGACGGAGGTTGCGAACCCAAACCACCATCCCCTTGCGAACTTCCTCCAACGCGAGGCCTCGCCCCCCGCCAACGCTCACCTTCTCAATGGCGTTCTCCACTTCCGTTGCGTCCGTTTCGAGGCGGCGGTGCTCCTCCTCCAAGTTTTTTCTTGCTTGCGCAAGCTGTTTTCGGGAGGGCAGGCGTGCAATCATCTTCTCCACACGCTTTCTGGCGTCGCGGACGATTTTCTCCTTTTCGGCGAGAACATTCTGCCGGAAGTGGAGCTTCTCCAGATGCAGCTTGCTCGCCTCCGCCTCTAACGACAGCCCCAATTCCGCACAGCGATTCTTTTCCTCCTTGATCTCTCGCCGAGCCTCGGCGAGTTTCCTTGAAACGCTCCGCAGTCTTCCCTTCTCCTTCCGGACTGCCTCCAGAGCCTTGCTGAGGTCCCTCTCTTGACGCGACATCAGCGAATATGCCCTCTCGATGACCCTGCGTGGGATGCCGAGCTGCCGGGCGATGGTCAATCCGCTGCTCTCCCCCGGAAGGTCCATGGACAGAATGAAGTTCGGTCTCTCCGTTTGGGGGTCGAGGCCCATCGAGGCGCTCCTCGCCCATTCCCGGGTCACGTCCAGCGTCTTGAGCGAAGGAAGATGCGACGTTACAAGGGTGATTGCGCCCTTCCCGGCAAGCTCCTCCAGAATTGCCTCCGCCAGAACAGACCCTTCGGCGGGGTCCGTAGCGGTGCCCAATTCGTCCAGAACCACTAAGCTTCCCTCGCCGACATCGTCCAGAATCCGCTTGACCTCTCCCAGGTGAGATGTGAAAGTGCTCACCCCCAGCGAGATGTCTTGGTAATCGCCTACGTCGGCAAAAAAGCCGGAAAAAATCGGCAAGACCGAGTTGGCGCTCGCCGGGACGGGCGTGGACGTCTGCGCCATCAGGCACAGCACTGCTATCGTTTTGGCTGCGGTCGTCTTGCCGCCCGCGTTCGGCCCGGAAATCACAACAGCCCTGTCAGAACGCCGCAGCGAGACATTCAGAGGCACGCAGGTCTCCTCGTGCGATTTCAGCAGAAGAGGGTGTCGCCCATTTTCGATTCTGAGAGAGCGGTCCCGAGAGATGCCCGGAATGGTGCAGTTGTACCTCTCCGCGAAACGCGCTTTGCCGTACAGCATATCCACCTTCGCCATTATCTCGACGTCCGTCAGGACGAGCTGAAGATTTCGCCGGAGGCAATCGCTCAGAGAAAGCAATATTCGCCGTACCTCCTCCCTCTCTCTCGCTCTGAGGTCGGTCAGCTCATTCGAGAAGCCGACCACCGTCAGCGGCTCAACGAACACTGTCCCTCCGCTGATTGAGACGTCATGCACAATCCCGCGCACATGAGACCTGCAGTCGCTTTTCACCGGCAAAACTCTTCGCCCTCGCCGTTCCGTCACGTAGGCTTCCTGGAAGAATTCTCTCATTTCAGGGGAACGGATCATTTTCTCGAAAGTTGCCTCGATTTTCCGGGACAGGGCTGCCATTGCCTTGCGGACCTCCGCCAGCTCAGGCGTGGCGTCGCTGGCGACTTCTCCCTCCTCCGTCAGCGCCACTGCGACCGCTTTCTCGAATTCGGGGAGTGGCTCGCACGGTTCCATCAGGCGATGAAGTCGGGGAAAACCATCTCGGAAGGAACGAAAGAAACTCTTGACTTTCCCTGTGGTCTTCAGCAGCCGCTCCACTCGCAGTAAATCAGGTGGGTCGAGGTACGTGCCCGGAGGGGTGATGGCGGTCACGCCCGGCCTGATGTCCGGCAGCTCCTCCATCGGGAGAGGCTCGCGCCAGGCGATGGCGTCCCTCATTTCGCCGACGAACTCGTACTCGGCGCGTATCTTCGTTGCGGAGACCGCGACTTCCTGTTCTCGGATCATCTCCTGCCCCATGTCGGAAATGGCGAACTCCCCCACCATTTCCTTTATCACGTCAAACTCGAGTGTTTCCAGGGCCCGTGAGTTCATGGTTTCCTTTCTCACCAGCCTTTCGCCGTGTTATTTTTCATAGGAGCAATGACGCCGCCAGCTCGGCCGGGCCGGCGCCAGCGAAACCGCAGGCTTCTCGACCTAAAGGATAGACTACAACGGCTCGCGGAGTCAATGAGGGAGGGTGCGGCTGCATAATCCCTCAGTCTCAGACCCAGATGAGCTCACCGGCAGAGAGCGCAGAGGGCGCGGAGAAAATATTTACGCATCTCCGATGGACGCACGGGACAGACCCACGGGCGGCTGACGAGCCTCGCGCGGAGTTCCGTTTTCCTGTTTGGGCAGCGCCCCTCACTGTGTGCTCTGAAGGCAAAATGATAGCGCCGCGCTCAGATCTGACGAAGCGCCCTCGAGGCATCTCGGCGGAGGTCCCGCGGAACGCGGGATGAACACTTATGGGCAAGATGCCCATGCTACGTCCCTCTGCGTGCTCTGCGCACTCTGCGGTTTCACCCCGAGCCACCCGTACGTGAGGGGTTACGTGACCTCAGTCCTCGTGGTTGTTTCGCGGAAGACAAAGCAGCTCGTGAGGTTCTGCTCGGTCACGAGAGGCTTTTAGCGTTCCGCATTCCCGCACATATTCGCCCTGAGGGAATCTATTCACCTCCGCTCCGGAGAACAGCTTTGGCATGTCTGGCGAAGTGCCCGCGGAGGTCCTTCTCGTATTCCATCAGAATCTTTTTGCCGATGCCGCCCTTGTCTCCGCAGCGAAACAGCGCACGGGCGAGCATGATCTCGCGGAGGGACTCGCGTCGAGGCGCCAAGGCCTTAAGTCCCCCTGGCGATTGGCTCTGCCGGCGTTTGGCTTCCTCCACAGACTGAATAGCGTTGCCGCTCACACCCGGCTTGGCCAGTAGCTCAGCCAGCGGGCCGGCCGCAGCAGGGTCGGCGAGCGTCGCCAAAGCCAGCGCGACTGCTCGGTGGTGAGAGAAGTCCTTTTTTGCGTCCAGCAGCTTCAGCTTGGCGAGAATGGGAGGCGTCGCCCGCCGGTCACCCGTTCCGCCCAGGGCGAGGATGAGGCTATCGAGTCGGCTCATGTTGCTGCCAAACTGCCCCATGGCTTTGAAGTTCCATCCCTTGTCCCAGTTGGGGGTTCCCTCCACGGCGGCGAGCAGCTCGGGTAAGCCGTTGGCGTCGGCCATGATGCCGAGGATATGGGCGTAAGCCAGTTTGTTTTCGTTGGAAGCAGCGGCGGCGTAAGCTTTCCGCAACAGTGGCAATGCTTGGTCGGGATGCGCGAGAATGACAGCGATTCCTTTGTGGCCCTCCGCGGCGCTTCGCACGGCGGCGGCGATTTTCTCCGGGGAGATAGGGTACGAGTCTTTGTCCGTGAGGACGCTCTCCGGGAGGTTTCCGATTTCCACGAGGCGCTTTTGGAGTGCGCGAATGTTGATGGCGCGTGTGCCGCAGTCGGCTCTCGCGGACATCGCAGCAGCCATCCCCGCGGCATAGCCCTGGTTCTGGATGTCCGGCTGCATTCGGATAAACGGTACGGCGTCGCGGTGCGCGCTTACGGCGAGTCCCGTCACGAGGATTCCGTCGAGGCCCCTGGGCAGGAGGCAGCGATAGGGCAAGTAGGGATACAGAGGTTTGGGATGGTCGAGAGCGAAGTAAGGGTGGATAGTGTAACCGTGGGTGTCGTAGTTTGTGTGCGAGTGCGCGATGGTATCCGGATAAGTGCGGTCGTTCACCTGATCGAGAATGCTGACGGTGAAGTCCCCCACGATGCGTCGCCGTTCACGGGTGTCAACGAGTTGTCCCATGTCAAAAGTTGTCGTGCTGTATTTACTCTTGGCGTAAACGAACAGATTCCAGACATCAACCATATCGGTCTCATCAACGATGGTGAAATCGGTATTCGTGTAACTGGCGCCGAGCTCGCGCGGCGGGAGGCCCGCTCCCTGAATGGCGATGTCGGACTGGTCTGTGTAGATGCACTTGGCGCCGGCGGCGGCGGCGATGTCGGCGTTGCCGGTCGCGTCAATGACAACCTTCGCCAGGAGAACGCCGCGGCCCTGGGGCGTGGCGACTACTGCGCCGACCACGCGTCCTTTGTCCACAAGCGCTCCGCATCCCAGGGCGCCAAACCAGATGTCCGCCCCTGATTTGAGCAGCGTCGTGCGCCACCACTCCATCTTTTGCTCGATGGCCCAGCTTTCCCCTCCGGCTACCTCCTGGGTGAAACCCACCCTGTTGCCCCAGTAATACTTTGATATGGCGCCAAGTGTCCCGACGCCCCCCAGGCCGTGGAGGTATTCCACAACGAGCGTCCGTGCCCCGCGGCGCGCCGCGGCGATGCCTGCGGGGGCGCCGCTCGTGCCACCGCCCACGACGACCACATCATAATTCCCCAATACGGGCAATGGGCGCGCCTCCTCGGGAACGGTAGGCAGCTCCTGAATCGGGCGAACACCGACGAGCACTTCCTTCACATCGCCGCCCGCCGTGGCCCTCGCCTCATGCCCCCGGAGTTTCACACCTTTTGGAAACGGCAATGCTTTCGCCTCTGCGGCGGCCAGCTCGCCAATGCGAGTTCCCATGTCAATGAGCACAGGCGGCCGCAGGAGCTTCTCGGCATGGCGCCGCGGAATGTCCGCGCAGCCGCTCAGCACCAAGAGACGGCGAATGCCCGCCGGACGAAACGCTGAAATCTCCAACCTCTCCACTCCTCGCCATCCGACTGAACCGGGCCTTTCAGCCTTTATCGGGTCGGGCGGTATCTGAAAAAGCACGTCGGGGGCAAACTGCTGGTCGGGATGGAAAGTCATATCGCGAGCCAGTTGCTCGGCCCTCGCCCACGATGCGTAACCTCCGTCCTCTATGGGAAGCCGCAGGGTGTACTCGATGATGTCATAGGTCTTCCCTTTGGACTCAAACGGGGGAGTGATTTTTCGGGCGGTCATGTTTTTGCCTTTGCGGGGAGCACCACCGATCACCACCCGATTGACCGTTTGCAACCCGGCGGGGAATGAGCGGAAGCGTGCCCCGGCTAACCGCGCCAGCCAGCCTCGGTCCGTGGCGTCAATGATGACCTTTGCGAGCACCGCTTGCCGCCCCGCGCGATTTGCCATTACGATTCCGCAGGGATTTCCCTCGCTATCTTGCAGCACGTCGGTTGCGTAACAGCAAAAGAGGAACTCGACGCCCGCCTCCAGGAGTGCCTCATCCAGAGTTTTCTTGATATGAAGCGGCCTGGCGGGGTTTCCGGCGGCAAACAGCTTTTTGGCAAGGGAAGAAGTGGGCTTCTCGCCCTCCTCCAGCCATAATCGCAAAGTGGCGGTCATGTCATCGCCCAGATAGGGGTAGGGTGACGCGAGGAAAACCTTCGCTCCGTCCCTCGCAGCAGCGACGGCCGCCGCCACACCGCCGGTGCTGCCCCCCACAATCACCACGTCAACCTGATACGCTATGGGTATGTTCCGAGCGGACTCAATCACGACCGGCACGCTGTTTTCGCCCCACAACGCAGCATCCAGACACAATAACAACAGAACGACGCAAGAGGATATTCTCATTTTGACCTTTCTCCTTCTCCGGTTACGACCCTGGAGTTTCACCAATGGGCGTCGGGCCTTATCTCACAAATAGACAAGCCCCGGTTTGAACTCCGCGTCACCTATTTCAAATACCAAATTCACTTAGTCCGTGGCAACTGTCGAAGGGCGTGGCTGTATTTCGGTGGCAGGGGAAGGAGAGAGAGCTTAACGCAAAGACGCAAAGGCGCAAAGGGAGCTAATAGCTCACTTGTGTGTCGCTGAGGCTGGAACCGCAGACTGCGCAGAGCACACAGAGACGCTTACGTATCGCCTGCATCCTGCCGGCCGTGTCGAGGGGCTCCCCTGCCCCTGCAGAGAGCGAGACGCCCTCAGGACTGCCCCGCCAGGGCGGGGCGGCGTTACATAGATGGCAACACTGAGCTCCTGTGGGGGTCATGGGCAAGGGAGCCCCACGCCATGACAGGCGTGAAGGGACTTATTCTCATCTTTCTCTCTGCGCTCTCCACGCTTTCTGCGGTGAGTTCGTGCCCGCGTGAGATTAACTTGCCACAGCGGGTTCACGTTTCGTCTTGCCAGTTTGCGCAGAGGGGATTATGCTAATTGACAGCGATGGTTGTTGCCGCCGGAAATTACAGGCTCCAAGCGCCGCTCTGGCAGGCGATGGTCAGTGGCCACGGCAGATGTCGGAACTGGGACCGCGGGGCGTGTTTGTCAGGGTCGTGGCATGGGCATCTTGCCCATGATTGCTCACGGGCCTGCCTGTGTGTCGCACGCAGACGGGCGGGACGCACGTGCCACGGCGCTGCGATTTAGGCGATTCACAGCAGGAGTGCGCCATGTCCTCTCGAAGCTCTTTTCAGAAGGTTCGGAAACGAGATGGCTCGCTGGTGTCTTATGACCAGTCGAGAATTGAGAGGGCTATTGCGCGGGTTCTTGCGGCTTCCGGCGCCGGGGATAGGGAACGGGCAAGGAAGCTGGGGTTGAAGGTGGCTGGTGTTGCGCGGGAGCGCCTTCCCAGAAAATACCCCTCAGTCGAGCAAATCCAGGACATTGTTGAAGAGACTCTGATCGGTGAGGGGTACGCGCTGGCGGCAAAAAAATTCATTCTCTATCGCCAGGAGCGCGCGCAAGTGCGCGAGACGAAAAAGCTGCTGGGGGTGGAGGACGAGCTGAAGCTTTCGGTGAACGCGGTGCGTGTGCTGGAGCGAAGGTATCTCCGCCGGGATGAAAAAGGCCGCATCAGGGAAACGCCCAAGGGGATGTTTCGGCGAGTGGCAGCGGCTGTGGCGAAGGCGGAATTGAACTACGGCAGCCCCTCAGAAGCCTCGAGAGCGGAAGAACAGTTTCTCCACGTAATGTCCTCGCTTGATTTCCTGCCGAACTCGCCGACGTTGATGAACGCAGGGGTGAGGACGGGGCAGCTCTCCGCCTGTTTCGTGATACCGGTGGCGGACTCCATGCGGGGCATTTTCCGCGCGGTTAAGGAGATGGCCCTCATCCATCAGACGGGCGGCGGCACTGGCTTCTCATTCAGCCGCCTTCGCCCGAAAGGGGACATTGTTGGCTCGACAAGGGGCGTGGCGTCGGGGCCGGTCTCCTTCATGCACGTTTTCGATATATCAACAGAAGTCATCAAGCAGGGGGGAAGGCGCCGTGGAGCTAACATGGGCATCCTTCGGGTTGACCATCCGGACATTCTCGAATTCATCACCTCCAAGACGAAAGAGGGATTTCTGGGGAACTTCAACATCTCCGTGGCGGCGACTGATGTGTTCATGCGGGCACTCGCCGCCGGGCGAGATTATCCCCTGATTAACCCCCGGACGGGGAAGGAGACCGGAAGGCTCTCGGCGGAATCGGTTTTTAATCTGCTCCTCACCACCGCGTGGAAGTTGGGTGACCCCGGGATAATCTTCATTGATGAGATAAACCGCCACAATCCCACGCCGCAGCTCGGCGGCATCGAATCCACAAATCCCTGCGGGGAGCTCCCGCTTCTCCCGTACGAAAGCTGCAATCTCGGTTCCATCAATTTGGCGCGGATGGTCAAAAAGAGTCGGATTGACTGGCGGAAGCTCAAGGAAACCGTCCGGGTAGCCGTGAGATTTCTCGATGATGTAATAGATGTGAATCGCTACATTATCCCCCGGGTCAAAAAGATGACTTTCGGCAACCGGAAGATCGGTCTGGGAGTGATGGGGTTTGCGGATATGCTGTTTCGGCTGGGCGTGCGATACGACTCGGAGAAGGGGCTGACAGTTGGTAGGAAAGTGATGCGGACCGTCTTCGAGGAAGCAAAGGCTGCCTCGGCGCATCTCGCCGCGGAGCGAGGGGTTTTCCCGAACTGGAATAAGAGCCGATATGCAAAAGACAATCTGCGCGTGAGGAACGCGACGGTGACGACCGTCGCCCCCACGGGCACCATCAGCATCATCGCCAACTGTTCCAGCGGCATCGAGCCGGTGTTCGCGCTCTCCTTCGTCCGCAACGTTATGGAAGGAGCAAGGCTTCTGGAGGTGAATCCCTATTTCGAGGAAGTGGCGCGGCAGCGAGGTTTCCACAGCTCTCGTCTTATGATGGACATCGCAAGGAGAGGGTCGGCGAAAGGGCTGCGGTCGGTGCCCGAGGACGTTGCTCGCGTCTTTGTGACGGCTTTCGACATCTCGCCCGCATGGCACGTGAAGATGCAAGCCGCTTTCCAGAAATACTGTGATAACTCCGTCTCCAAGACGGTCAATCTCCCGAAGACAGCGACGATGGATGACGTGCGAGAGGTATTTCTCTTAGCTTATCGCTTGAAATGCAAGGGCGTTACGATATATCGTTATGGAACTCGCAAACAGCAGGTGCTGCAACTGACGGCTCCACAGCTTGAAGTTCCGGCGGGCGCGCAGCCGATTTCGGCGGACTCCGAGTACTCCGGCGGCTGCCCGCACCCGCAGTGCGTCTTTTGACGCGATGGTAATAAACGCTGGTGCTAAAGAGAGGGTGGGTTGTTTACGCGCAGTACGAGTTCCCGCGGGCGAGATCGAGGTGCAATGATCCGCACAGTCTGATGCAGGGAGGCGTGATGAGCGAAGCGGCGCAAACCTGGGCAGAACAATCCCAGTACGATCTCGATACAGCGCGTGCCATGCTGGCTTCGGGCCGTTTACCTGTATGTCCTGTTCTGTTGTCAGCAGGCCGTCGAGAAAGCCTTGAAGGCCCTGATTGTCAGAAGAACCGGAGAATTCCCGCCGCGCCTCCACAACCTTTTGCGTCTGGCGAAATCCGCGGGAATCCAATTGGATACAGACCGAAAACGATTTCTGGGAGAGTTGTCGGCCTATTACATCCAGTCGCGGTATCCTGAAGAGATTAAGGCATCCGTTTCAGCGATAACCCGGGAGATTGCTGACGCCACTCTGAGAACGACGGAGGAGACCATTCAATGGCTGTTCTCGATTCTCAAGTAGAACAGAAAGCATTGACGGCTGTAAGGACACTGGGGCGGCTGGGCGCCGTTCGGGCGGCCTATGTATTTGGCTCCCAGGTGGAAGGCGGGGCGCACAGGTGGAGCGACATTGACCTGGCCGTCTTCATGGAGGGTGTCGAGAACTGGGACATACAGAAACGGGCGAGGGCCATGGCCCTCGTCATGGAAGAGGTAGGCTCAGACGTGGAGTCGCATCTTTTCCCATGTTCGGCCTTGGAGAACCCCGCGCCAGGCGGTTTCGTGGAATACGTAGTGCAGCACGGCGTTTGTGTTTCGGGGTAATGAACTCCGGCGTTTCGGAAGTGGTGCGACAATTCGGTTTCCAAGACCGGCAATCCTGTGGAGAGAGCCAGGGTGGATGACGTGCGAGAGGTGTTTCTCTTAGCTTATCGCTTGAAATGCAAGGGCGTTACCATTTATCGTTATGGGACTTGCAAGCAGCAGGTGCTGCAACTGGCGGCCCCGCAGCTTGAGGTTCCGGCGGGCGCGCAGCCGATTTCGGCGGATTCCGAGTATTCCGGTGGGTGTCCGCACCCGCAATGCGTTTTTTGATACAAAAGCGTTTGGGCAGGCAGGGATCACGCGGTGCCTTTTCTTCGAGGCGGGCGAGGAGAAGCGGATGCCGTTTGTCACGGTACAGGACGCCGGATCGCAGCGGCTGGGCAGACCGCGGGTCTTAGCCAGCTTACAGGCCTGTGGACGTCTGTCGTCGGCTGACGTCAAAATGGAGACATGATCATGACACACAATGAAAGGCCGCCTGTATGGAAGATGATTCGTGGAGCGGTCGAGGACTTGGGTGGTAGAACAACGAACGTGGCTCTCAGGGACTGGGTCCTACGGCACTATCCCGGCACCAACCGCAGTACCATCCAGTGCCATATCGTCGTGTGCACAGTTAATCATCCATCGAGGATCCATTACGCTTATAATAAAAAGCCTCGTACCTCCGACACGAAGTACGATTTTCTCTTCCGGCCTGATCGCGGCCAGCTCGAGCTGTACGACCCTGCTAAACACGGCCAATGGCGGATATTCAAGCGAGATGATGGTCGGCTTGGCGTCGGGCTAGTGGGCCAGGAAGAAGAGGGGATAGAGGAACCGGAAACGGGTGCAGGATTTGCAACCGAAGCGGAAAGCGGTGCAGGATTTGCAGCGGAAGCTCATCTTCGAGACTACCTCGCGCAGCATCTTAAGCGGATCGAACCGGGGTTGCAGCTCTACACGGATGACGAAGGAGAGAACGGTGTCGAGTACACGACCTCTGTTGGCCGCATTGACATCCTGGCTCTGGATCGGGACAACAAGTTTGTGGTCATCGAGCTAAAGGTCTCCCGTAGCCCAGATTCGGCTGCAGGACAAGTCCTGCGATACAAGAACTGGGTGAGGAAACATCTCGCTGAAGGTGAAGAAGTCAGGGGCATAATCGTCGCTGGCCACATCTCGGACAAGATACTCTACGCCATCGCATCGGACCCGGACATCTCCGCGAAGCAATACGAGCTAAGCCTGACGCTCACGGATGTTGAGAGGATTCAATAGCATCCGGCCGAGACAGGCGCCGATGAGAGCAAGGCGAGGATGGGCTACGTTTGGCCGCTCTTTGGGTCCCTCTCATCGAAGATAATTGACTTCTGGGGGAACGCAGTGATAGAGGTAGTGCTATCGGACTTGGCAAGGTATGATGGTAGCAGGGAGTGAACTATGGGAGACATTGCAGACCGGATTAAAGAATTGCCTCCGGAACTTCAACAGGAGGTCGAGGACTTCGTCGAATTTCTAAGGGAAAGGCGATTGAGGAGACCCCGAGGTAAGCCTACGTTTAGCTGGGCCGGAGCCCTGAGAGACCTGCGCGACAAGTACACGTCGGTGGAGCTCCAGCATAAGATCTCCGAGTGGAGGATTGGAGAAAAGTGAGGCTGCTCGTTGACACGAACATTATCCTCGAAGTGATCTTGGAACAGGCAAAGGCGGAGGAGGCACGCGCTTTTCTGGCAAAGACCGGTGAGCACGAGTTCTTTGTCTCCGACTTCTCCCTCCACTCTATAGGTCTTCTTCTCTTTCGTCGGAAGGAGCACCACATTTTTCGGCAGTTTTTGAATGACATAGTGTTCCATGCCGGAACGAGGGTCGCCTCCCTCCCGCCAGAGGCGATGGAATCTGTTACGGAAACGGCTCAGACGTTTAATCTTGACTTTGATGATGCCTACCAATACGTCGCGGCTGAGAAATACAATCTCACCGTGCTGAGCTTCGACACCGACTTTGACCGCACGGAACGCGGTAGAAAAACTCCCGCGGAACTGTTGTCGTGACGGTGTGGAGGAAATTCAAGTGCATCGCCGTGAAGGTCGTGAGTTTCAGAGGGAATTAAGCCGGGGGGAGCGAGTAGTTCCGGTGAAGAAAAATTACGAGAGAGAAACGGGTGAAGCTATGGGAACAATCGAGCAAATGATTAAAGAGCTGCCGGCTGAACTCCAGCGGGAGGTCCTCGATTTCGTCGAGTTTCTGACGGAGAAACGGGCCCGAAAAAAGGGGAGAAGGCTCCGCCAGGATTGGGCCGGCGCACTGAGAGAATATCGCGACCAATATACCTCGCTTGAGCTTCAAAAAAAGGCTCTGGAATGGAGAGGTGACTGAGCTTATGTATCTGGTAGATACCAACGTGTGGCTTGAGCGTATCCTGGACCAGGTAAGGTCGAACGAAGTCGGCAAGTTCCTTGACGATGTACCCTCAGAGCATCTTTTCATTACTGACTTCGCCTTTCACTCCATTAGCTTGGTCATGAGCAGGCTGAACAGGACTGATGGGCTGCTACGTTTCGTGCCAGACGCTTTCACTGAGGGAGCCGTTGCCTTGATTCACCTTCAACCCGAGGACATGAAAAGTCTCATCTGCACGATGCAACAATTTAAGCTGGATTTTGACGACGCCTACCAATACCCGGCAGCGGAGAAATATGACTTAACTATCATCAGTTTCGACACCGATTTTGACCGGACGGCGCGCGGAAGAAAAACTCCCGCGGAACTGTTGTCGTGACGGTTGTGAGCGAGTTCAAGAGGACCGCCGTGAAGAGAATTGACTCTTGGGAGTAACGGGTTGATAACTACATTGATCGTGGGTCAAAGACATGCGAGCAACAGGTGAGGCTATGAGAACAATTGAGCAATTGATAAAAGAGTTACCGCCGGAATTGCAGCAACAAGTACGCGATTTCGCACAGTTTCTGTTGGAGACAAAGGTTCGCCCGAAACAGAAAAAATTGCGCCTGAGCTGGGCGGGCGGGCTGCGTGAATTCCGTGATAAGTTCACTTCTCTCGAACTTCAAAAGAAGGCCCTTGAATGGTGGGGTGACTGATGTATCTCGTAGACACTAATGTCTGGTTGGAACTACTACTGGAACAAGAGAAGGCGGCTCAGGTTCGACAGTTCCTCCAGGCGACAGAAGCGCGCTTTCTCTGGTTGACAGAATTCTCGCTTTATTCGATTGGGGTTATCCTTATCCGGCTGAGAAAAGATGACCTATTCGAGGACTTTGTGTCGGATACTATTGACGATTCCGGCGTAAAAAGAATCCGGCTGGACACGTCCGAACTTAGACAACCGCTCGCTGTTCGCCAAAAATTCCAGTTGGATTTCGACGACGCTTACCAATACGTAGCCGCTGAAAATTATGATTTGGCCATAGTGAGTTTCGACACCGACTTTGACCGCACGGCGCGCGGAAGAAAAACTCCTGTGGAGGTGCTGTCGTGACCGGTGGGAACGAGATCAAGAGGATCGTTGTGAAGATGATTGACTTTTGCCGGAATGAAATGGTGAAGGTGAGGAGATGCGAACGCTGAGGCGCTACGTATGACCGATGTCAAACCGACAGTTACCTTAAGGGACATTCGCGAGATCGCCCGGCAGATTGTGGAGCGTTTCCACCCGCGGAAAGTGATCCTCTTTGGCTCCTATGCTGAGGGTAAGGCAACTGACGATAGCGACGTAGATTTGCTCGTCGTGATGGAGACCGGGGAACATCCGCTTCACGCTGCCGCTCGAATCTCCGCTTCGATTGACCATCCTTTTCCTCTGGACGTCCTTGTGAGGAAACCATCTGAAATGGATGCGTACCTGGCACAGAAAAGCATGTTTGAGACGGAAGTGGTGACAAGGGGGGTCACCCTGTATGAAGCGAAGGACGAAAGAATGGATTGAAAAAGGCCGAGGGCGATTGGAAGATGGCTCTGCGAGAAGCGAAAGCTGTCGATCCCGTTTGGGATGGAGTCTGCTTTCACGCCCAGCAGTGCGCGGAGAAGTATCTGAAGGCTTTCCTGGAGGAACGGAACATGTCTTTCGGAAAGACGCACGACCTTGTAGTGTTGCTCGACCGAAGCGGAGGAAGGTTCCTGAACTGGTTCCCCTCAAGGCCCAGTTGGCAAGCCTGAGCGCGTTCAGTGTAGCTGCTCACTACCCGGGCATTCAGGCCAATCGCCAAGCCGGGGACGACGCTGTGCGGATAGCCCAGCAAGTGCGAAGCCTTGTGCGCACAAAGCTTGGGCTTCCGTGATAGAGCCCGAGCGCTGGCAGGAGGGGGAAAGCGGGCACTCGCGGCGGCAACCACGGGCGAAGCAGAATCGTAATAGAGAGGGTAAAGGAAGATGACAGATACCGAAAAAATTCAAGCATTGCAGGACGAGGCGAACAGGCTGAGAGTTCACTGCATTCGTATGACGACCACGGCGGGGTCAGGGCATCCGACGACCTGCCTTTCGGCGGCGGAGATCGCGGCGTGCCTTTTCTTTGAGGTCATGCGGTACGACCCAAAGGACCCCCACGGACCAATGAATGACAGATTCGTTCTCTCCAAGGGACACGCCGCCCCCTTGTTATACGCTGCCCTCGCGGAAGCGGGAGCTTTTCCCCTCGAGCATCTTATGACGCTCCGAACCCTCGAGAGCGACTTGGAGGGACATCCGACGCCTCGCTTTACCTGGGCGTACGTGGCAACCGGCTCCCTGGGACAGGGGCTTGCGGTCGGTGCGGGGATGGCGCTGTGTTGGAAGTATCTCGACGAGGTTGACCGCAGAGCTTACGTCCTTCTCGGGGACGGAGAGACCGCGGAAGGGGCAGTATGGGAATCGGCTGCTTTGGCGGCGCATTATAGGCTCGATAACCTCACCGCGGTGATTGACGTCAACCGGCTGGGGCAGAGCCAGGCGACGATGTACGGCCGTGACACCGAGGTCTATGCTCGCAAGCTCGAGGCTTTTGGCTGGCGGACCGTGACCGTTGACGGGCACGATTGCGCCGCGCTGTTGAAAGCTTTTGCGGCGGCGCAAGCGTCCGACGGAAAGCCCACGGCTGTGATAGCTCGGACCATAAAAGGAAAAGGGGCGCCTCTCGCAGAGGACAAGAACGGTTTTCACGGGAAGGCTTTCTCCCCGGAGGAGGCTGACCGGGCTATAGAAGACATTGCCGCGCCGGATGAGCGGCCAGCGTTGGAGATAAAAGTGCCGGCGGAGTCCCGCCCGCCGGAGCCTCCCCGTGAAGTGGAGGTGGAACCGCCGTCGTACAACCTCGGCGATATGATCGCCACGAGGCAGAGCTACGGCAGTGCTCTCGCTAAGCTCGGTTCCGCGGATGCAAAGATCGTGTCTCTCGACGGGGATGTGAAAAACTCCACATTCTCACAGGTTTTCGCCAAGGCGTTTCCGAAAAGGTTTTTCGAATGTTTCATCGCCGAGCAAAACATGGTTGGGATGGCGATGGGCCTGGCGACCTGCGGCAAGATTCCTTTCGTCTCCACGTTCGGGGCATTTCTGACGCGGGCGTGCGACCAGATACGCATGGCGGGTGTGTCGAGAGCCAATGTGAAGTTCTGCGGATCGCACGCGGGCGCTTCCATCGGTGAAGACGGAGCGTCGCAAATGGCGCTGGAGGACCTGGCGATATTCAGGGCAATTCCCGGGTCGGTTGTGGTGTATCCGTGCGACGCGGTTTCTGCGGAAAGGCTGGTGGTGGAGGTTGCCCGCCACACCGGCCTCGCCTACATCAGAACCTCGCGACCCAAGACGCCGGTCATCTATCCCAACGAGGAGCAGTTTCCGCTTGGAGGGTTGAAAGTTCTCCGCCAGAGCGAAAGCGACCGCATCTGTCTCGCCGGGGCAGGCGTTACGGTGCACGAGGCGCTCAAAGCCTACGAGATGCTGAAGGAAGAAGGGATAAACGCCCGCGTGATTGACCTCTATTCGGTCAAGCCCATCGCAGGAGGAGAACTGGCGGAGAACGCTTCCGCGTCAGGCTCGAGGATACTCGTCGCCGAAGACCATTACGCAGAGGGCGGCATCGGCGAAGCGGTTGCCGCGGCGATTTCCGGAAAAGGTATAACTGTTTATCGCGCCGCGGTCACTTCAATCCCCGGCTCGGACAAGGGGGCGGTTCTCCTCGACGCCCAGGGATTGAGCGCGGAGCGTCTGGCTGAGAGGGTGAAAGAAATCCTCGCCGAGGGAAATTGAGCATTCAACATATTATCTGCCGAGTGGCAGAAGGAGGTTAAAAATGGCTGGAGAGAAAAATGATGCGCACCGTCAAAAACACCTCTCTCATTATTGCTGTTCTCACGGAAAGCCCGTCATTGGTGAAAAAGATTTCTTCGCGGGCAAGGGTGTGTCTCGCCGAGATTTTCTTCTCGGGCTGGGAGCGGCCGGGATGGGGACATGGGCACTTTCGTCACGGCGAGCTGACGCTGCTTTGAAAAAGCCGATTCCGGGGATGGGTCTGCGGATCGGCACGCCCCTCAGAGTCAAACCGGCTCTCGTCTATCAGCTCTATCAGAAGAGGGAAGCCACGAGTTGGCGGCCCTGGGGCGGGCTGCACAGCCAGAACGATGTGCACAAAGAAGCTAACAAGATTGAAGGGGAGCTGAAAAAGTTGTCCTCGAAGGCGGACTTCCCGATGGAGATTCTGCCCGTAGCCCCGGTGAGAACCGGGGCACAAGCCGCTGCCGTAAGAGACAGCGATTGCGACGTGATTTTGGTTTACGCCGCCATCGGAGGAGGAGGACACCTCAACACCATCGCCTCCTCGAAGAAGCCTAATGTGATGTTTTGCAGACACAAGTCCGGGCCTGTCTATCTCTGGTACGAGATCGCTCACCCGCACTTCCTCCGGAAAGCCACCGACGAGTACAAGCAACCCGGGATGGATGTCTGGGACGTTGTGATAGACGACTACGGGGAGGTTCTCTGGCGGATGAGGGCGCTTTACGGACTGAAGAACGCTCTCGGCACGAAAATCGTTGCCATTGGCGGCCCGGGAGGGTGGGGAGTTGGACACAAACTTGGCCCGCAGACGGCAAGAGAAATCTGGAAATTCGACATAATACCGGTCACATACAAAGAACTCGAGCCGATGATAAAGAAGGGTATGGGGGACGAAAAGGTCGTGCAGCAAGCGAGGCGAGAGACCGAGGAGTACCTCGCTCAAAAAGGTGTCTCCCTCCACACTGACAAGGAATTCCTCGTCAGGGCTTTTGTGTTGACCAAAATCTTCAGGGACCTCATGGAGAAAGCGGACGCGGCGGCAATCACTGTCAATGCGTGCATGGGAACGATCATTCGCATGTCCAAAACTACAGCCTGTATGCCATTGAGCCTCATAAATGATGAAGGGCTGATGGCGTTCTGCGAATCCGATTTCGTGGTCATTCCATCCGGGATTCTGCTGCGGTACATCTCGGGAAAGCCCTCTTTCCTGCAAGACCCGACCTATCCCCATGACGGCGTCACCACCTGCGCCCATTGCACCGCTCCCCGGAGAATGAACGGGAAAGACTTCGAGCCGACGAAAATCCTCACGCACTACGAGTCGGATTACGGCGCCGCGCCTAAGGTCGAGTTCAGGAAAGGGCAGGTCATCACAGTTCTCAATCCCAGTTTCACGTCCAAGAAATGGATAGGCTTTCGAGGAAAGATTCTCGACCATCCTTTCTATGACATCTGCCGGTCGCAGGTTGACGTGGGAATCGAAGGGGATTGGCGAAAGCTCCTCGAGGATATGCACGGATTCCACTGGATGATCTGCTATGGCGATTACCTGCGGGAGGTGGGCTACGCGCTCAAGAAGGTCGGAATCCAGTGGGAGAACATCACCACGGGTAGAAGCACCTGAGCGCCGGATTCTGGTTTGCTCTGCCTCGCATAGTACATTTAGATGAGCGGGCAAATCTTGTTGCCGATTTGCTGAAAAGCACCGGGCTGCGATGCGCGATGAAGAACTGTGCACTGCAAGTCGCTACAGGCATAGTGCTCCCATTCACAAGTTCGGTAACGCATTTGTTCCCACAGGATAACAGGATAAACGGGTTTTTTTGCCCGAGCGGCGTCAGAACGCCCTTGCCCGCGTTCCGCGGGGTTCATCCTGTTCATGGTGTCAAGGAAACTCGTTACGTCGGAACAGGTGGTTTTGCCTCTGGGTGCGCAGCCCGGCGAGGGGCCGCAGCCTAAAACTGTCTCAACCGTTACAGGGAAGGAGAAGGAGCCATGGTAAAGCAATGTGTTGGCATAGTTTGTTTGATGCTAATCGCAAGTTTGGCAACCCTGACACATGCTGGCCATACACCCTTTTTAGAAAATCAAAATGCTAAAGTGTACACACTGTTTTTCTCGCTTTCGGCAAAGCTGTCAAACAAGATTTTGAGTGAACTGCAGAAGAGCTGTGAGGGGATGGAGTTTGTGGGAAGAGAGATAATAGACTCATCCGCCTATTCTGCGAAAACGGACCCCGAAATGACTGTAAATGATGAGAAAAGCAATTTGGTTCTTGGAAAGATAGCTAATTCCAAAAAGGGCTTGGACGGATTGCTTCTATTTTTCGGCGGTTTTTCTGACAAGCGATTCATGCTCACTGGCTTGCCTACAATAGTTGTAGATTGCAATCCTTCCAAGCCGCAAGGTGGGTTTAAAAATGCCGTGGCCATGGGGGAAAAATATGGCACAAAGTTTATTACAGTTTCTTACAGCACAACCGGCTTTTCCGACGATCCTTCCGAATTTGTGCCTGGTGATATCCCAACCCCTTTGGCGAGCGACATATTGGCCGAGAAAGTCAAGTTGTTTAACGCTATAAAAAGGATGAAGAACACAAACCTATTAACCATTCAAGATTACGATAGAATGGATCCTATAGGCCTGAGGGGCTGGGGCGCCGTAAATGCTCCAGTGGACGATTTTGATAAAATCTATCCCAGGAAACTAAAGGAATCTTTGGGTGTGGACATCGTAATTGTGAGGTCCAACGAGCTGATTGAGCAAATTGCAAAGGCTCGAAGAGAAGAGGCGGAAAAGATTGCCGACATGTGGATAAATGAGGCCGAAGCCGTGATTGGCGTTAAAAGAGAAGATGTAATAAGGTCCGCCGAGTTGTACATAGCCTACAAGGAATTAATAAAAAAATACGATGCAGATGTCATAACAATGAGTAGCTGGGCTCTTATTCCGGATGGGAAGATAAAGGCTATGGGCTGCTTAGCGGAAATGGAGTTGGCCAAGGAACACATACCTTGCTGTTGCGAGTCCCTTATCAATCCTTTAGTTACTCAGATGCTTGTAACTTACATTACGGGCAGACCGGGTTTTGTAGGGGATATGTTGGGCGGATTCCCTCCGGCGGTTCCTCCGAGTGAAATTCCGATGAACATGATGGTTATTGGCCATTGTTACGGACCGATCAATCCTCATGGCAATGACAGGGTTCCTTATACTATAAGAAACCACGCCTATTATGAATTGGGGTGGGACACAACTGACCCGAGGAGGGCGTGGAGAAGGGATGCACAAGTCCGAGCAAATAAGCAATTGAAAAAAGAACATATCACCCTGGTTGGCATAAGGGTGAAATGGCCGATAGATGAGATTGTCACGGTGGTTAAGGTTAACGCCTACGATAGGAAGATAGAGGTTTATACCGGTAAAAGCATTGATGGTAACTATGTATATAAGGATTTCGACAACCGCATCTGTAGAACCAAGCTGGCTATTAGCCTCGATAAGCCATTCAAACGGCTCAGGCGTGATAGATGGGGGTGTCATCGAGTAGTGTTCTATGGTGACCACACGCAGAAGATTAAGAATTTGGCCGCCTTAGTTGGATTTGAGCTTGTAGAATAAGGGAAATGATAGCAAAATAAATAGTCCGCGAGGACTGCATCTGGGAAAAGCAAGCAGAGTTGAACATGCTTTTTGGCCCGGTTAGTGCTCAGCCCCGCGCATCCCTGCACTTCCGCGTGGGGTTTGGGCGCATCCCGCCGATGAAGCCAGAGCATTACCTTCCGAGTTTCAAAGGGGCTTTTTCCTCGCTGCTCCCAAGGAGAGATAGCATCTTGGCCGCCCACCGATGCTTCGGGATTTCTTCCTCCTATTTAGTGCTGGAATCTCCTTTCGCAGAGAGTGTACTCTGCGACGGCGCCCGGAAGAGGCGCCTCGGACGCGAAAGGCTGAACAAGAGATGCAGCGATAGTTTAGATGAACACATGTGGAACGCGGGCACGGGGGGACGACCGCGCTTCTGGCTACGGAGGTTGCTGATGGCAAGGGCTTTTCTGATTGTCGCAACATTGGTTGGAATCTGCCGACCGCTGTCAGCCGGGCAGAATCTGGTTGGGAACCCGAGCTTCGAGGAAAGCGACGAGAAGGGTGACCCGGCCGGTTGGCAGTGGTGGGGCTCGGAGGCGGGCGAGCTTACCGATGCGGAGGTCTTCCAGTGGGAGCCGGAAGGGCATTCGGGAAACTGGTCGGTTTCTATCCGCGAGGAGTGCTGGAGGAGTCGCGGCTACTGGTGCACCGTCATTCGCGGAATCAAACCCCGTCGTTGGTATTCGGTCTCCCTATGGGCGAAGCGCGACCGCCCCACCGGATGGCTGCCGGAACTTCAGCTCTTCCAGAAGAGAAGGGTGATGAACCTCTATCAGGCGGGAGCGTGGCAGAAGTTCGACTGGCTTCTCAACTCGGGGGAGTGTCACGGCAACGTCGTACTGAAACTCATCAACTGGCGAAAACCTTACAAGGTATGGTTTGACGACATTGTCGTGCAGGAGTTTTGCGTCGAGGCTCACCCATACGAGAAGCCGGGAAAGCTGAGCTGGCGCTCTCCGGAAACGAGTCGCTTAGTCGTGTTCAGGGTGGAGGCGGCGAGAAGCGACCGGTTTGAAAACTCCCTTGTCATAGGAGAGACGCTGGCCAATGAAATCTCCCTTCCTCCTGAAATGAGCGGGGGAAAGTGGTACTGCCGAGTCAAGGCGCTCCAAAATGAGACGTTGCTGGCGACTTCTCGATCTCGCGAGACCAATGTCGCGAAAGGCGAGACGACGGTTCCAAAAGTGCGAGCAACGGAGAAGGAAGCCTTGCCTCCGCTTCGCCCGGAATCGAGCGAATACATCTCTTTCGATGAAAACCTCAACCTACTCGTGGATAAAGAAACGTTTTCCTTCAGGGATGGCAAGCCCTTTTTCCCCATAGGCATTTACTCTCTCCCCGTGGAGAAATTCAGCGAGGCCAGAAGAGCCGGTTTCAACGCAGTGCTGACGAGCGAAGTCGAAGCGGCTCGACGCGCCGGCTTGCGGGCAATTGTCCCCAGGGGCTTCCGATACTCCGCGAAAAGCGACGGGGGACGCACTGCGCTTTCGGCGAGAGAAGTGAACCGCTGGATAATCGCCCGCTACCTGTGGGACGAGCCCGCCCAGACTAACGCCAGCCCCCGCGAGGTTTTCCGGGCACATACACGGGAAAAGAAAGCGGACCCTCATCATCCCACCGCCATTGTCGTTTATCGGCCGGAGAACTTTTGGAGTTACGCCTCGGTCTCGGACATTCTCATGACCGACCCCTATCCCATCCCACATAGGCCCATGAGGGTCGTCTCGCAATCTGTAAAAGCCGCCGTAGAAGCTGTGCGAGACCGGAAACCGGTGTGGGCGGTTATTCAGGCCTTCAACTGGGGCGAAGCATCGCAGGAAGCGCGGCGAACCGGCTGGGCGAGGTATCCAACCTACCGCGAGGAGAGGTGCATGGCTTACCTCGCGGCCATAAACGGCGCCAGGGGAATCCTCTTTTTCCGATACTCGGGAAAGGACAAACACGACCCGCTCAACTGGCCAGCGCTGAAACGTGTTGCCAGCGAGCTGAAAGAGCTCTCGCCGATTCTCCTCAGCCGGACGCTTCCCCTTCCGGTCTCCCTCGATGTGCAAGCTCCGTCGCAGCCCGGCGGGAAAGATGATAAAGATAAAATAGAGCTCGCCGTCAAAAGCGACGGGCATCGGACGTTCCTACTCGCCGCCAACAACTGGCCGGGAACCCGAGCAGCCACGTTCTCTTTCCAGAACGAGTTGCGACCTTTTGTGACCTTGCCTTTTGAAAAGAGAAGGATCAAGGTTGAGCGACGCTCTTTTTGCGACGTCTTCGGGCCCTACGGCGTCCACATCTATGAGCTCGGATTCAAATGACTGGTGCGCCGCTCCTCGACCGGTGATTAGGAAGCAGACGTAGCTGTGCGCAGCCCCTGCAACGCCTCGGTAGGAAGGCCCGCTTTCCGGTGGGAGGCCCGTCGCTCGATGGAGCAATAACCAAGCCGGACGGACAGACACCAACACCCCGGCAACCCTTGCCGGACGACGAAGCCTCCCGAAGGCGAAAGTGATCCTGACGCAGTCAAGAAGATGCGGCCTCTTCTCAAAGAGCTGCTGGCCCACGCCGAGCATGACTTCCTTCCGGGCACCGCTTAGCCCGATTGGTACGAGGACAAGAGAAAGCTCGTCCGTAAGGCTCCCGGCTCCGTTTGAGAAGAGCAGCAAAGACAGGCTTCCGACCTGAGGCGGCCTGTTTGGGTACTGGAGCCGGGGGCGCTTGCGTAGGGCTTTGATGGCGCGGTCTGATGCGGGCGGAACACAGGCCACAGGCCAACTCATTACGAGAATGGTTCAGGAGGGATTTGGTATCGCGGCTGTTCGGGAAATTGGCGCAGTCACGTGGACGGCGTCCTGCTATGGCGACACATTGCGCGCCGCCAGATTCTCAAGAAAGACTTCCGACTCAAAACCGCGATCTCTGAGCAGGCCGTAATAGGAATAGCCGACAAGTTGGATGGGTTTGTTATCCCAGCAAAGGGAAAGTCCCTCGCGCCTCAGCCCAGACGAGGCAGCTTGTTGAGCCAGCAAAAGAAAAGATTGACGCGCATACAATTGATTTACGTTGAAGTTGCACCTGATGATATATTCGCCATGAATCCGCCATTCTTGCTCCTTATGCCGACTGGATAAAAGGAAGATCCTCCATCAGTGGTATGGCCTCAGTCTCGGGCGGATACCCCGCCTTGGCGGTGGAGAGAAAAAGGGAAGAGAAGGGTAACGCAAAGGCGCAGAGTCGCAGAGAGAAGAATGAGAAGGACTCCGTCGTCGCCTGCCGTGGCATGGGCATCTTGCCCATGATTCCGACGGGTCCCGCCTCCAGCGGGATGCCACCTGGGGGATGGCTTTTTTTGCCGTGAAGGGGACAGATCCACGGCGTCAACGTGCGACGGGAGAGGTTCAAAACGAGGCGTCAGGGCACGCCACGGAGACGCGGCCACACCGCTTGACGGAGTACCTCCGAGGGTGTAGAGTCCGTTGTGTACCGTTGGAACATGGTACACTCTTGCAAGAAAAACCTGGAATTCCACGGACCGACAAGCCACCTCTATGCGAAACAATAACGGAGCCCTCGGTGTCATGGCGCGAGAACTGAAGAGATGATAGTGCCTTTATCGGAATTCCAGAAGATGCCCAACTGGCGCATACCCTCAAGGAGGAAAAAATGAGCAAAGGAATTTCACGCCGCGATTTTCTTCGCGGGTCAGCGGGTGTTTTAATCGGAGCGGCGGCTTCCGCGGCCGATAGGGCAATCCCCGTTCCGGCGAAAGGTCCGAACGTCTTGTTCATATTCGACGACCAGTTGCGGGCTCAGGCTCTCAGCTACAACGGCGAGACGAACATCACGACCCCCAACATTGACCGCCTCGCGCGGCAGGGGATCGTGTTCACGAACGCCATTTCGACCTGCCCATTGTGCACGCCGTATCGCGGGATGCTTCAGACCGGGCGATACCCGACCCACACCGGACTCGTTCTGAACTGGGTGGACATCAACCCGAAGGAACGGTGCATCGCGGAACTCTTCCGTGGGGCGGGATACGACACCGCCTTCATAGGCAAATGGCATCTCAGCGCCGGCCGCATGAAGCTCGCCGGCAAGCACGCCGTCACGAAAAAGGACTCGCAGCGCATCCGCCGCGGCGTAGAGACTTATCTGAAGCAGAACCCCGAGTCGGAGTACGTACCACCCGGGCCGCAGCGGCAGGGTTACGGCTACTGGGCGGCGTTCAATTTTCATTCTGACTTCCGAAAAGCGTTCTATTACCGGGACACGCCGAAGCGGCTGATTATGCCCCACTACGAAACCGACTCCGAGACGGACATGGCAATCGAATACATGCGCAAGAGAATCCATTCAGAGCGGCCCTTTTTCCTGACCGTTGCGCCGCATCCCCCGCATCCCCCGTGGAACCCGGGCGCCTGTCCTCCCGGATACCTGGACAGAGTGAGACCGGTGCTCGATTGGCGGCCCAACGTCGGCGACAAACGCGGCTCTGCGAACCATGACCCCCGCTGTTACTACGCCATGACCGTCAACGTTGACGACAATATCGGGCGGTTGATGCGGTTTCTGGACCAATCCGGCCTCGCCGAGAACACAATCGTGGTCTTCACGGCTGACCATGGCGAGATGCTCGCAAGCCATAATCGCTTCAACAAGATGGTCCCGTACGAGGAAGCTGTGAACGTGCCGCTGATAATCCGGTGGCCGGGCCGAACGCCCGCCGGAACTCGCACCGACTGTCTCTACACCCCCATAGACCACATGCCGACCCTGCTGTCTCTGGCGGGAATCCCGGCGCCGGATACCGCCGACGGGATGGACTTGAGCGCAGCCGCCCTCGGCCGTCGCGGCCCCCGGCGGGAGAGCACCCTGATGATGAACCTCGTCTCGCACTGGGATTATTTCGACTCCGGCACGCTGTGGCCTGAATGGCGGGGGGTCAGAACGAAGTCTCATAGTTACGTCAAGTGGCTCGAGGAGCGCAAGGAGGAACTTTACGACAACCTCGCCGACCCGTACCAGATGAGAAACCTCGCCGAGGGCAAAAAGGATCTCAATACCCTCAAGAAGATGCGAGCTCGCCTCGAGGAACTCCTCGCCGCCGCCCACGATGAGTTCCTTCCGGGGACTGCTTACGCCGATTGGTACGACGATAAGCGAAACCTCGTCCGGACAGCTCTCGGCCCCGTCTGACAATTCAACTCAGGAAATAACGTTGCCGGCGTTGTCTGGTGAGGGAAATGCTTGCAGAGCGAATTGCGCCATGGCTCAACAGAAACTCCCACGGAATTTCAAGCTTGTCCTCCGGTACGACGGCGCCAACTATCACGGTTGGCAGTTGCAACGGGACGTGTGCACCGTTCAGGGGGTGGTCGAGGAGGCAATAGAGCGAGTCGCGGGAGTGAAAGCGAGAGTGCACGCCTCCGGCAGGACTGATGCCGGCGTCCACGCCCGGGGGCAGGTCGTCCACTTCAAGGCGCAGACCGACATCTCGCCGCGAGCGCTCAAGGCACGCCTTAACGAATCTCTGCCGAGAGACATCCGGGTGCTATCCGTAGAAGAGGCGCCGCTATCTTTTCATAGCCGGTACGATGCCTCATCCAAAGTGTATCGCTACTCCATACTGAATTGCAGAATTGCAGGCCGCTACACGGCACGGTCGGCGCACGTCTTTTCGCCGAAGCTCGACCTGGACAGGATGCAGAGCGCCGCCAGGTATCTCGTGGGGACGCACGATTTCTCTTCTTTCGGGGTTAACCCCGGGCGGGAGGTGGAGAGCGCGACGAGAACGATCAAAAGGCTGGAGCTGACCCGGCAAGGACATTACATCTTCGTGGAAGTGGAAGCTGACGGCTTTCTCTACAAAATGGTTCGCTCCATAGTTGGGACGTTGCTGAAGGTCGGGGCGGGCAAAATAGAGCCGGAGGAGATGCCGGCAATCCTCGAATCTCGCGATAGATGCCGTGCCGGACCGACGGCTCCCCCCCACGGACTGTGTCTGCTGGAGGTGAAGTACCTCAACCCTCCAAAGCGGGAAGCGAGAATAACCGCAGAGCACGCAGACCACGCGGACAGCAGCACCGGGCCGTAGAGAGGCAGTTGCTTCCTCGCTCTCCGTGGTGGACTGTGCTCTTCAGCGCGACAAGAATAAGCCTTTGTCATGTGGCATCCCCCGCCTCTGGCGGGGGACCCGTGGAGGAATCATGGGCAAGATGCCAATGCCACGGCAGGCGACGACGGAGTCCTTCTCTTCCTCCTCTCTGCGCCCCTGCCCCGCGTCTCGCGGGGTTACCCTTCTCTTCTCTTCCCTTTCTCCCTCCCGCGCCTTGGCAGGGCATCCGCCCAAGACTGAGGCATTACCTTCTCCTCCCATTTTTCCGTTGACTCTGCGTTCGGCGAAAGATATGATGAGATTGGTCGCTCGGTTGAAGAGGGCGACGTTGGTGAGGCTCAAATCAGTTTATGAGAGGAGTGCTGGTGGGCCAGGGGAAGCTCCACGAGGAAATTATCTGCGCTGGCTTCGGCGGGCAGGGGATTATGTTCCTGGGCAAGTTGTTAGCTCAGGCGGCTATGGCCGAAGGACTTCAGGTGACTTACCTCCCATCCTATGGCGCGGAGGTGCGGGGGGGCACCGCGCACTGCAACGTGATCATCTCCTCGGAGGAGATCGCCTCGCCCGTAATTGACAATCCCACCAGCGCTATTGTGATGAATCATCCGTCCCTGGTGAAGTTCGAGCCGAAGCTTCGTTCAGGGGGGATTCTCATTGTCAACTCCTCCCTGACGGTGGAGCCACCGAGGCGCCCCGACATACAGACCGTCGAAGTCCCCGCGACGGAGATGGCGGATTCTCTCGGCAGCATACAGGTCGCCAACGTGGTGGCGCTTGGGTGCTACTTGCGGAGCCGGGCGGTCGTGCCTCTCTCGACGGTGATGAATTGTCTTAAAGATGTTCTCCCAAAAAGGAAACACGATCTGCTCGGAATCAATCAGGAGGCTCTTCGCAAAGGGGTTGACCTACTTCCCCGGGACAGGGAAACCGCCTCCGCGAGCGAGGCTGGATAGGTCGGCAACCGCGAGACAGATTAAACAAACCCTTTTTTTGTCTTTTCGAGGATTTCTTGCTAACCATTGAACGTTGCCATCAGAATCACGATTTTTCGATTGTTCTTGGTGCCGGTCTTCCTGGCTCTACTTCTGGCTTATAGAGGGAGCGCGCCTTATTCTGCGGAATGGCTGAGATATACGGCCGTTGTCGTATTCATTGTAGCTTCCGTCTCTGACATTGTGGACGGCTATATTGCCCGGACCCGGGGAATGGCTACGAAGCTCGGCGGGTTTCTCGATCCCCTCGCCGACAAGCTCCTTATGGGCCTTGGGATCATCGTCGTGAGCCTTCCGGCCAAGGACGGTTTTCCCTTTGACCCACCCGCACTTTGGTATCCGGTCGCCGTTGTGGCTACGAACCTCGTCCTTGCTGGCGGCGCCCTCACCGCCCATATTCTTCGGAAGAAGGTCGAGATCAAGGCCGTTGTTCTCGGGAAGGCCGCTGCGGTTCTTCAAGCGGCAACCCTGGGCTGGATCATCCTGAGGATTCCGGGCGCGGCGTTTTTCTATTATCCTGCTGGAATCCTGACCGTCGCAGCGGGCATCGGGTATGTTATCGGGGCTGTCCGGCAAGATCGAGCCGCCAGGGCGTCCGAAGGGTAACTCTCACGCCGCGCAACCCCGCTGGTCAGGGAAAATCACAGCTACGATGTACCGGAGGTCGTAGCTCTGCCTTTAGTCGGCGGCAATCCCGAATATCTGCGCTGGATTGACGACTGGGTTGAGACCCATCGGAAAGGTCATACGTTTTGAAAGTCGCCATAGATTGCATCCCCTGCATGTTCAAGCAGGCTCTCATCGCCTCGCGTAAGTGCACGACTGATGTCGAGGAGCTGAAGAATATCCAATTCGAGCTGATGCGGTTGATCCCTCGGGAGACGTTCGACCAGTCCCCCGCCGAGATGACCTATCACGTCCTCAGAGTCGTCAACGAAGTCTTGGAGTGTGCGGACCCTTTCGCCGAAGAGAAACGCCGGAGCAACGACGCCATGCTGGAGCTTTATCCGACGTTGAAAGACATGATAGAGTCCTCCTCCGACAAGCTTCACACCGCGATAAAGATCGCCGCGGCAGGCAATGTGATTGATATGGGCATCCTGAATCGGTTCGATGTCAGGAAATCCATTGACGATATTCTCGAAAATTCGTTCAAAATTGACCACTTCGAGCTTCTTCGCAGGGACCTCATGTCCGCGGAGAGGATTCTTTACATTGCGGATAATGCCGGAGAAATCGTCGCGGACATGCTGTTCCTGGAGACCCTCGGCAGGAAAGATGTTCGGGTCGCCGTCAACGAGAAGCCCATCCTCAACGACGCCACCATGGATGACGTCCGACAGGTGCGGCTCGACCGCGTCGCCGTTCCCCTCTCCAATGGTTCGGAGATGGTTGGAACCGTCCTTCGCGATTGCAGCGAGGAGTTCAGGAACGTTTTCCACGCGGCCGACGTCATTATAAGCAAGGGGCAGGGGAACTACGAGTGCCTCGATGAGCGAGACGAGAACATCTATTTTGTCCTGACGGCGAAGTGCCCGGTTGTTGCGCGAGCGCTCGGCGTCGAGGAGGGCGACGCCGTCCTCAAAAAGGAGACTGCCCATCATGGCCCGTGATACACACCACCGTTTCTTCCTTTTCCGGCGCCCGTCCGCAGCGGCGGAGGTTCTTCGGACTCTGTTGCCGGTGAAACGATTGATGAAGATGGCGGGGCTGGCTCTCCTTTTCCTTGCGGGGCCGGCTTTCGCTGCCTCGGGGTATCTCAAGCCCGAGACCAACGCCAAAACTCTCAAAAGAGCTGAAGGCTACTTTCGCGACGGCGTGGAGCTCTATCAGCGGGGGAAGCATCGGGCGGCTCTACGCAAGTTTCTCGCTGCGGAAAGAGCGTGTCCGGAGCTTTTCTCTGCCGGCTACCATGCGGCGCTTTCCCTTCGAAAAACGGGAGACGAGAACGCCGCCGTTGCCCAGCTCAAGAAGCTCAACACCCGCTTCCCCGAAAACATTATCGCCCACAACGACCTCGGGGTGATCTATGCGAGCAAAAACGAGGAACAGTCAGACAGGCTCGCGCGCGTCGAATTCGAGACCGCTGTCAGAAACGGTGAGAATCTCCTCCGAGGGAAAGAGAAAAAGATTCCTCAGCTTCGCGTTGATCTGGCCATGGCTTACGCGAACATGGGCGCCCTGGACCTAAAGAACTCCAAACTCACCGATGCCGAGAAGAGTTTCCGCAAAGCCGTCGAGCGCTATCCGCTGGCTTTCTTCGGGCACTTTGGACTGGCAAACGTCCTTTTTGGAATGAAGAGGTTCGATGAAGCCAAGAAAGCCTACCGAAAAGCGCAGCAAGTCGAGCCGAATAACGTCGGCGTTCACATCGCCCTGGCGAGGTGCTACCTTTTCGCGGCGGACAAGAATCCCCGCTTCGCCATAGGAGAGCTGAAAAAAGTCCCACAAGGCCCGCGGGATAGCCCCCCGCCGGAAACGTTCGACCTTTTTGGCGACGCGTATGCCCTGCTGGGGGACACCGACAAGGCCATCGCGAGCTACACAATGTACCTCTGCTTTCCGGAGCACAACCCTCAAGCCCTGTACAAGCTCGGCGCCATCTGCTATAATGAACAAAACTGGAAGGAGGCGAAGAAGTACCTGGAGGCGTTTGTCGCCGAAGCTCCCGATGACCAGCGGGAGCTGCTTTCCACCGCTTACAAGCTACTTGGCGACATTTCAAGCCAGCAAAAGGATTACGAAAAAGCGATTGCCAGTTACCTTCAGGGCAGCAAACTCCGCCAAGCCTATCTGAGCTGCTATTACGGTTTGGCAGATTCCTATTTTCACTTGCAGCAGTACGAGAAAGCGAGGGAATATCTCCTTCTGGTCCTGAAGGGCCTTCCACCTATCGGAAGCGCTGAGGAAAATAAGCTTCGAGGAAAAGCATTCACATTATTGAAAAGAATACCGTCTCAATCATGAAGCGGAATCTCCGCCCGCAGCCTTGCGGCGCGCGCAACGCCCACTTCAGGGGCCTCCGAGGCGCGAAAGGGCTTCGCAAGGGCAGGCGGGATGTCCGGCACAGAGCATCACAGCTCTATGATATGTGCTGCGTTTGAAAATGGATGGAAAGGATTTTGATACTATGTCACAGCATCCCAGTTTTGGTTCCCGAGGGAAGATAAAAGCCAAAAAGAACGTGCTCCCACGTTACGATCGCATCCAGTTGCTCAAAAAGAAAGGGAAGTGGAAGGAGGGAGACTCAGTCTTCGGGCTGCCCAAGACGAAGTCAGAATGACCGAGCGCGACTCGCACTGGCGGCTGTTTCCCGTCGTTTTCCGTGCACTGGCAAGGGCTGAAATGCCTGAGCGAAGGATTTGAGGACAGGATGCACAGGATTAACAGCATCTCGTCTATCCTGTTATCCTGTCAAAATCAGTACGGATAAAGCTTGCCTCCCGCTATCGCGGAATCTGTCCCACCATACTCCCTTTTGTCAGCGAGGGGAAAAGCATGCCTCCGAGAGGCGCAACCGATGCAACCGGCGAGCGGTTGCAGAAGTTCCTTGCCCGCGCCGGCGTGGGCTCAAGAAGAGAGTGCGAGCAGCTAATTGCTCAGGGGCGAGTCAATGTCAATGGTGAGATAGTGAGCGAGCTCGGCTCCCGGGTCTCCCCCGGGAGAGATATAGTGAGCCTTGACGGCACTGTTGTCAAAACCGAGAAGCCCCTCTATCTCGTCTTTAACAAGCCAAAAAACTGTCTCTGCACCAGCCGGGACGATAGGGGAAGAAAAACCGTCCTCGATTTTCTTCCCGGCATATCCCAGAGGATTTACAGCGTCGGGCGCTTGGACTACGACGCAGAAGGGCTACTGATCCTCACCAATGATGGGGATTTCGCTCACAGGGTGATTCATCCCAGGTTCCGCATTCCGAGAACGTACAGGGTTGCGGTCAAAGGTTTCTTCACCCCGGAAGCAGCCGATTCTCTCCGTAGCGGAGTGAGGCTCGACGGCAAACTGGTCCGGCCGGTGAGCGTCGGTATCATTCATCGTGGGAGGCGCACGAGCCGCATTCAACTTGAGATCGCTCAAGGGATAAACCAACAGGTCAAGCGAATGCTCAAGCGAGTCGGATATGAAGTGACTGCCATCAAAAGGATAAGGATGGGTAATCTTGAGCTCTCGACACTTCCGGTGGGGAAGTTCCGCAGAATGACCCCGGCGGAGTTGACGTCCTTCGACCGAGCTCAGGAGCTCGAACAATGAGCGGGTGGGCGACGCGACTCACGGGCCACTGGCAGCGCAGGCACGGGACGTAGCCGTTCGTGTTGGAGTACCGGGTAACGGCGAAGCGTCGGGACAAGCTTTCAGAACCTCGCGGGGAGGAAAAGAAAATCGCTCAAATAGGGAAGGGCGTGCAGATGAGGAAGGCTCTCAGTGTGGCGAGCGTTGTGTTGATGGTTTGCGTTCCCCAAAAAAGTTGGGGCAAGACATGGTACGTTGATGGTTCTGTTCTCCGTTCAGGCGATGGTACTTCCTGGAAAACTCCTCTGGTGACAATCCAGGAAGGCATAGACAAAGCGTCGGACGGCCATACCGTCATCGTCGCGCTTCTGACAAAGCGGAGCTACATGGAAAATATCCACTTTGACGGCAAAAACATCATAGTTTGCAGCACGAATCCGCTCAGTCATACCGTCGTGAGGGACACGGTCATTGACGGTAACAAAGCCGGGGCGGTTGTGACCTTCTCCGGAACCGAAGGCGAGAAGTGCGCCTTGCGCGGTTTCACCATTCGCAACGGAGAGGCCTTTTGCGCCGGGGGCATCTCCGGCCGCGGGAGCCGGGGCACCATCGAGAACAACGTCATCACCGGCAACTCCGCCACAGCCACTTATGCCGGCGGCCTGCACATGTGCGACGGTTTGATCTGCAACAACATTATCACCGACAACTCCGCCGCTTATTACGGCGGCGGCTTTTACCATTGCAACGGCATGATAAAAAACAACACCATATCGCAGAACACTGCGCTCGAGGGTGGCGGACTGGCCTATTGTGACGGAACCATTCAGGACAATATCATCACACAGAATCTCGCGAAGAGCAACGGGGGTGAAGCTGTTGGGGCGGGGTTGGCGCACTGCAATGGCATCATCCAGAGCAACACCATCACGGAAAACTGTTCGGACTCCTTCGGCGGCGGATTGGCCTATTGCGATAACCTCATCCGCAACAACACGATATGCGACAACTCGGCCTTTTGTGGCGGCGGACTGGCTTATTGCAATACCACGATTCGGAACAACACGATCTCTGAAAACTTCGCCCACAATGGCGGGGGGCTCGCTTACTGTGACGGCATCATACAGAGCAACACCATCACGGGGAACCGGGTTTTCCCTTCCTGGCCTGTAGGCATCGGCGGAGGGCTGCTTACGTGCAATGGGAAGATCGAAAACTGTATCATTTGGGGAAATACTGGCCGCGTGGACACCCAAATTCACGAAGGGAGCGAGCCAACCTATTGCTGCATCCAGGATTGGACCGGATGGGGCGAGGGGAACATAGACCAGGACCCCCTGTTCGTTGACCCGGACGGCCCCGATAACAATCCCACCACATACGCGGACAACGATTACCGCCTCCAGTCGGATTCGCCTTGCGTTGACAACGGCAAGAACGGCAACTGGATGTGGGACGCGGTGGACCTGGACGGGCATCCTCGCGTCTTCTACGGGGTTTCATCCGTCACCGTGGATATGGGGGCGTACGAGTACAACTCGTTCAGCTTCCGAATTATTGGAGTGGCACAAACGGCCGGCGGCGGTTTTCGGATAACCTGGACGAGCCGCCCCGGCGACACGTTCGCTGTCTGGTCCCCTACTGACGGATCGTTCGGCACGTGGGTCCAACAAACAATCGTAACCGGCTCCGGAACAACCAATTCCTGGACTGACACTGTGCCCAACGACCAAACAAAATTCTACCGGGTCGAGCTGACTCCATGACCGCCTGGCCGTTCGGCGGTCACGGGGCTCTCGAAGAAGCACGAAATACCTCTGGATTCACCAGAGAGCACCGCAAGGAGAGCAGAATAAAGGTGTCACAGGTTTCGGAAACAGAAGCTCAACAGGCAAAATGAAATTCTTCTCAAAAATACGCAGAGCGCTCAAGAGGTTCTTCGGGACCGAGAAGTTCCTGTGCGATACTTGCAAGTACGACTATGGCGACGTTTGTCGAAACCCCGATAGGCCCAACGCTACCGAGTGTAAGGACTATAAGCGCAGATAGCCTTTGTTAAGTACATGAGTTCGCAAATACGGTGACGTATGCTGCTCGGTGAAAGGAGCTTTCTGGACAGGATGAACAGGATTCAGAACATCCCGTCCATCCTGTTATCCTGTCAAAAAAAGAATACGTGACCGAACTTAAGAACCACAGCACTAAGGTCTGGAAAATGCGGTCACACCCTCCGACTCAATAAGAAAAGGTAGATGGGATGGCATTTCCGCCGGATACCCCGGGAATTGAATTGGCCCCATTGCTCCCTTCCGGGAGACGCCGTTTCTGGCTTCTCTTCGCCGGGGTGCTTTTTGCGGCGGCGCCATCGTTTGGCGCCCAGTACGATGCCGTGTCCGCCCTCCGGGAGAAGATTGACCAAGCCGAAAAAGAGAGAATTGAAATATGCAGAACCCTCGGCGCCATCTACGAGCAATTGGGCGACACCGATAAGGCCATCGAAAGTTATCAGATGGCCTTTCACGTCTTTCCCGATGACCCCTTTATCTCCGGGAAACTGATTAAGCTCTACACTGCCCAAGAGCGCTGGGCAGAACTTGCTCCCGTCTATAAAAGCCTTATAAATGTCAACCCCGGCGCCAATGAGGTGTACATGAACAAGCTCGCGGAGTGTCTCCTAAAAGCAGGCCAGCCGGGCGAGGCTCTTTCCGTAATCCGCGACCTGCTTGATGAATACGGCAACGACTCCGGAGACTACCGCGATGCCGCCCAGATGCTTATCAACTATGAGCAATATCAGCCTGCGGCGAGCATCTGCCGGAAGGGTATCGAAGCAGGATTTGAGCAATCCGCCAATTTGCATTGCCTTCTCGGGCGCGCCGCAGCCAAAGCTGGAGAATACGCCGACGCCATTTTCGCTTACAGAAAAGCCATTGAGCTTTCTTCATCCCGCTCGGACAGAACGCTTCTGGAGAAAGAGCTCGCCGAGCTCTGCAAAGAAGAGCCCATCATCAAGCGGATTCTCGAAGAAAAAACGAAATCCTTGAGAGCCATTGACAAGCGCCTCGCAGAGCTGTACTGGCAAAAAGCTTTCCAGAAACAGCAGGAGGGCAAACTCGACGCTGCAATCGCCCTCTACCGGAAGATCGTATCCCTCGTCCTGGACTCCGAGAGAGGCAAAGCTGCGAAAAAGAAGATTCAGGAATTGAGCAATCCATAGGCCGCCGCCGAGGGGTCAATCAACTGCTCGGCAACCATCGCAACCGCCAGGTCACGCTCCCTGCAGCGCTTCGACGAAATCAACTTGTCCAATCCCAGCTTTCGGATGGTCCCCAGCACCGCCTTCACATGACCGTGAGGAAAGGAGCGTTCCGTCGCGAAAGCCTCTCCCCCTCTCAAATGCCTTCCCGCCTCCCCAATGGCCGCCTTGTTCCCCAGACCTGCTCGCCGTAACGCCTCCGTTACCGGCGGCTGAGGGTGAAACCGCAGAGTGCGCAGAGCACGCAGAGGGCACACGTATCGCCGGCGTCCCGTCCCGCCCCGCGTTCCGCGGGGGATATCGAGGGGCTCCCTCGCCCTCGACGGACTCGGCCTGTACCCTTCACGGCAAAAAAAGCCATCCCCCACGTGGCACGGGCGTCCCGCCCGTGAACGTCCATGGGCAAGATGCCCATGCCACGGCAGGCGACGACGGAGTCCTTCTCATTCTCCTCTCTGCGACTCTGCGCCTTTGCGTTGTTCTCCTTTTCCCTTCTTCCCTTCTCCGCCTTCGCGGGGCATCCGCCCAAGACTGAGGGGTTACTGCTCGCCAACGTTCCGTCTTGACAAAACGGAGAATAAGGACTAATCTCCTCCTGAGAAGCCTGCCGGGAGACATGCGGAAAGGCTCGTCACATCCGCTCGCGCCTCATCTACCAAACGGCAGGCGCGGGTGCGCGATGAGGGCTTACCAGCGGTGCGAAGGCTGTAGAGCTCAGTTTTTGTGGGAAGGGAGCTAAGCGTGACTTCGGGACGAATGAGAGTTTTTTCTTTTTACCCATTTTCGCTTGCCAGGCGTCTGTTGTACGGTGCCCTCCGCGGCCACAGCGGCTTTTCGGGCCTCAGGGGGCGCCAGGGCTGGGGTCACGGGAGGATGCGGCTGCTGCTGATTGTTTGTGCGGCGTCTGCCGGCGTTGTTGCAAGCGCTGTGTCCTGGTGCGGCTGGGGGAGCGTTGCGCCTGCCAGCGAGTCACCATCGCATACGCCTGCAAACGGGGTGGAATCGGTGGAGGTGACCTCGCCGAACGGCTCCGAGCGGTGGCTCGTCGGGAGCGCTTACAACATCACCTGGACAGCCGCGGTGAGCAGTGCGCTCGTGAAGATAGAGTATTCGTCCAACGGGGGGACAACCTGGTCCGTTTTCAAAACGAGCACGCCGAACGATGGAAGTGAGTCGTGGACTGTCTCCAACATTCCCTCTGCGATGTGCTTGGTGAGGGTCTCGGACGCCGCCGATGGCGACCCGTCGGACACGAGCGATAGCTGGTTTAGAGTCGAACCCGCGGGCTCCTGGCCCCTGATAACCACGAAGACTCCCGGCGAGGTCTTCGTCTCATTCGTGGGAGGCGACTCGGCAGCCGACTCTGAGATCGGGTTTGGTTACGCAAGCGCAACGACTCCCGCTCAAAACCGCTACATTCTGTTTCAGAACTTGCCCCACAACCCCACTCCTGCGAAGGAGCTGAGCCTCGGCTTCATGGCAGCAGGCTCGAAACTTGATTTCTATGTGATCTCGCTCGGCGTATCAGCCTACTCAGGCAACCGTCCCAACGAGACTTTCAGCGACATAAATGGCGATAATGGGCTCGGCGATACGGCGGTGACAGTCATAAGCGGCGAGGCCGAAGGTTACTTGCTTCATCTGGACCGAGCAACCGGTGGAATTGACGACGACAACGATTTTCTTATCCAGGTGAAGATTGTGCCGACCGGAGAATCGCCGCCTGTGGCGATAGTGCAGACGCCGGCTGGAGTTCAGAGCGGGAATGTCGTCATCTCTTATACCCTGAAAGACGTGCAGGGTGATGAATGCACGATTGCGGTGCATTTTTCCGACGATGGGGGCTGGACATGGCGTCCGGCGACCGCGGGCCCCGGCGGGGACGGCACGGCGAACCTCGCGTCATCTCGGACAGGCCAGAATCACGTTTTCGTGTGGAACTCGGTGGCGGACATCGGATTGACGAGGCAGGACCACGTTCTGATCCGCATTACGCCCTATGACCCGGAACAGGGAACAGCGGGGGCGACGGCCAATTTCATCGTGGACAACGTTCCCCCGCCGGAACTGTCGTGCTCGCCCGCGTCCTTTGCCTTTCAGGTAATGGAAGGTGATCCCGACCCGGCGGAAGAAGTGATGAATGTGTGGAATGCGGGGGGCGGCGAGATGGACTGGCGAGTCGCCGATGACGCGCCCTGGTTGACGCTCATCCCCGTCAGCGGCCAAAGCGCCGGCGAAAAAGACGAGGTCGCCGTTTCCGTGGCAACCTCGGGGTTGAGTCCGGCGGTCTATGACGCGACGATTACGGTGTCCTGCTTGGAGCTTCCCGGTGTGACGATTGAAGTGCCGGTCAGGCTGACCGTTTTGGAGCGGGTTCCCCTGTTGTCGGTTTCTCCGGAAATCCTGAATTTCTCGGCCTGGGAAGGGGGCGCCACGCCACCTTCGCAGAATATACAGATTCAAAACGTCGGCGGGAACGATATGCCCTGGGAACTCTCGGCGGACAGGCTCTGGCTGACGCTGTCTCCGGAATCGGGCAGCAGCATCGGGGAGGTTGACGCGGTTGAGGTTTCTGTTGATTTGACCGGTCTGGACATCGGGTCGTATGCTGCGCACATTACGGTTTCGGCGCCGGGTGTGCTCGGTTCGCCTCAGCGGGTTGCAGTGCTATTGGAAATCACGGCGCCGCCGCCTCTGCTATCCGTTTCTCCGATGGCCATCACTTTTGACTGTATGGAGGGGGAAAATCGCCCGATCGAGCAGATGTTGATTCGGAATGTGGGGACAGGCGAGTTCTCCTGGGAGATTTCGGATGACGCGGATTGGCTCTCGGTTTCCCCGACATCGGGAAGCAACAGCGGCGAGGAGGATGCCCTCGAAGCTCGAGCGGACGTCAGCGGACTCTCTCCGGGCACATATACGGCAACGATAACCATCACTGCGACAACCGTGAATTCACCTCAGGAAGTTGATGTGACGCTTATCGTCAGGGAGATGCCGCCAACCATCTCGGTCTCCCCGACGCTTCTTAGCTTTTCCTCCTTCGAGGGCGGAGAAAACCCGGCGCCCCAGCAGCTCGCGGTCAAGAATGCGGGAAGGGGAGAGATGGACTGGCAGGTCTCGGGGGACATGGTTTGGCTTACCCTTTCACCGCAGGAGGGCGCCAGCGCGGGCGAGGAGGATACGGTCGAGGTTTCGATTGATATTTCGGGTCTGACGGCGGGCTCGTACGCAGCGCATATTACTATAACTTCCGCCGTAGCGGCGAATTCGCCTGCCATTATTCCAGTATTGCTTGAGATTTCTGAGCCTCCGCCGAGGCTGTCGGTTTCTCCGGCAGAACTGGTCTTCTCATGCCCCGAAGAGGGCGATGACCCGCCGGCCCAGGACATCGAGATACGCAATGTCGGGACAGGAGAGTTCACGTGGGATGTCTCGGATGACGCGGCGTGGTTGTCGCTGGCCCCGCCCTCGGGAAATAACGCCGGGGAGACGGATACGGTCGAGGTGAGCGTGAGCATTGCGGGGCTGCTGCCGGACACGTACACCGCAACGATTACTGTGGGGGGCACGGCGTACAATTCGCCGCAGACCGTTTCGGTGAAGCTGACTGTTACCGAGCAGCCTCCTGCCGTGCTCGAGGTTGCGCCATTGAACCTCGCTTTCTCTTCCGTGGAAGGTGAGGAGAATCCGCCGCCGCAGGAAATCACGATTCTCAACACGGGCGGAAGAAAGATGACATGGGAGATCGCGAGCGACGCGGCATGGTTGTCGGCTCTCCCGGCGTCCGGGAGCGGCAAACGGGAGGCGGACATAGTGGAAGTGTCGGTTGACATTTCTGAGCTTCCACCGGGGACGTATTGGGGGAAGCTGACGGTGGCGGCCACGGGGGCGATCAACTCTCCGCAGAGCGTTCAGGTCAGAGCAAAGGTTGAGGAGAGGCCGCCGGTGCTGGCGGTTACGCCATTGAGCCTCAGTTTTGTGATGAAGGAAGGAGAAGCCGAGCCGGCGCCCCAGAGCTTCAGCATACGCAACGAGGGCGGCCGGGCGATGGAATGGCAGGTCTCCGCGGACGCAGGATGGGTTCGAGTCACACCAGAATCGGGAACGAACGCCGGAAGCCCCGAGGTTGTGCAGGTCTCAGTTGTCAGTGAGGGAATGGAGGCGGGGGTTCACACGGCGAGTGTGAAGGTCGAGGCGCCGGGCGCCGGCAACTCCCCTCAGACGCTTTCGGTCTCGCTGACGATTAAGGCAGGCAAGCCCGAGCTCCGCGTACTCCCGGATGTTCTCCATTTCACGACGAGAAGAGGCGGCGGAAATCCGCCGAGCAAGACCTTTACGGTCACGGTCCGCTTTTACGAGAGCATTACCTGGGCGGCCGAGGAGAATGCGCACTGGCTTTCTCTGAGTCCTTCCACCGATACGAACGCAGGCGAGGAGGACGCCGTGTCGGTCTCGGTCAATAAAGCCGAGCTGGATCTCGGGACGTACGAGTGCGAAATAGTCGTGCGCGATGTGCTCAGGCCGACATGCACGGCTTCTGTACAGGTGATCTTACGGGTCGAGCCTATCCGCGTGCCGGAGGATTACGCGACAATTCAGGAGGCGATAGATGAAGCCGGTGTGAGAGACATCATTTTGGTGAGAGAGGGCGCCTACCCGGAAAAAATCCGCATGAAGTCCTATATCGAGGTCCTCGGGGAGGGGGCGGACACCACTGTGATAGATTGCCAGGGCAAAGGCACGCCTGTCGCCTTCGAGGATGTGGACTGGGCCAGGTTGGAGGGATTCACGATTACCGGAGGGACGGGGGAATGTTTCGGACGAAGCGCGGCGGTCGGAGGAGGCGTTTACATTTTAGGGTCGTCGCCCTCCATTTCACGGTGTCGGGTCGTGAACAATTCCGCGGTATGGGGGGGAGGGATCTGCATTGACGCTGATTCCGCTCCTGCGCTGGATGATTGCGAGATCTGCGGCAACTCGGCAATCGGCGGCGGCGGGCTGTTTTTCTACGAGGAGTCTTCGGCAACCATCCGCACGACGAAGATTTCCGGAAACTCGGCGGAATGGTACGGAGGGGGATTGTGCCTGGCGAGCCTATCGTCGGCGACCATCGGTAGCTGCGAAATCAGCGGTAATCAAGCCTCCTATGACGGAGGAGGAATACACGCCGCCTCTCGAAGCAGCGTTGACATGGTCAGTTGCACTGTCGTTGCTAATTCTTCGCCGGAAGGGGGAGCGATGTACACGGAAGGGCTTTCTGTGGCAAAGGGCGCGAACACAATTATCTGGGGGAATAATTCGCCGATGGTGTTGCAGGGGGGAGGCGTTTTTCGGCACTGCGACGTTGAAGACAGCGACCTCGCGGGGAAAAACGGGAACATATATTCCGAGCCGCTTTTCGTCGGGGCGGAGGACGCTGATTATCACCTTCTGCCGTGCTCGCCTTGTATTGACAGGGGATCGAACGAAGCGGCGGGATTACCGGCAACCGACCTCGACGGCGAAGCGAGAATCATGGAGGGGCTGCTCGGGGCGCTGACCGACATTGGCGCGGATGAGGTAAATCCGGGCGTGCCGGTCGTCCTCGCGGAGGAGGTTTTGGCGGGTGATCGCGGGCTGGTGTATCTGAGTTACAAGCTCTGCCGCGTGCTGAGCTTGCCGTGCTCGGTGCTCGTGGAATATTCCGCGGATGGCGGAAAGGAATGGCACAGAGCGACGCGAGCGCCCGAAGGAGAGGCCACGTCCGAGCTCTCCTCTTCTCCCTCGGGGGAGGTGCATACGTTCGTGTGGGACTCGGTTGCTGACGAGGGCGGCGTGCAGGTTGCGAACGTCTTATTGAGAGTGACGCCGGAGGGTGCGGAAAAGGGAAGGAGCCTGGTCGCACAACCGTTCTCTCTGGATAACGCGGAGGTTGACAGCGACAACGACAGGCTTCCCGACGCCTGGGAACAGGCGATCGTTGACGCAAACTTGTACGACGGCATCGCTTCGGCGAGCGATGTTTCAGGCGAGGACGATTTCGACGGCGACGGAAGCTACAACCGAAGCGAGTATCTTTCAGGCACGAGTGCTGTGGACGGGCAATCGTATCTGCGGCTGGTGTGCATCAGCGGCGGCGGTGGAGAAGCCATCGTCTCGTGGCCTTCGGTAAAGGAGAGGATGTACCGGCTGTTGTACTGCGACGCGCTGGAAGACGGCTGGCGCGTGCTCCGCGAAACGATGGCGGGGACGGGAAGCTGGATTGAGTTCGAGGACCCGACGGCGAAGCAATCGCTCCTGCGGTTCTACAGGATTGAGGCGGAATGACCCGCGAAGCGAGGAACATCCGGATAGGTGAGCGGGCGGCAATCGGTCCTCGGAGGAGAAGCCGCGCCCTGCAAGCCTCTGTTATGATAATATGGTCTCGAGAGCAGTGGCGAGCCAGCCCTTCCGAGTTCAGGGAGGCGGATAATCCGGCCGAATTCCCGCTTTAGCGAGAGACTGCGATGGCTGATAGCCGAGGAAAATCTTACACAGGCGTTCTTCTTGTCGCCGTTGCAATGGGTCTGGCGACATGGGTCAGTTGGCCGCTGGTGAAGTTCCTCTCTTCGGCCATGCCGTATCGCTCGGACGCGCCGCACATCTACTTCCCATTCGCACTGGCACATGCGGGCTTTTCCTACGCAAGCCTTGCCTTTGCTCACAACGTGCTGGTGCTTCTTTCGTTTGTGGGGACGATGATAGCGGGATACGGTCTTGCGAGGGCCTTTGGCGCGAGCCGAGGAGGAGCGGTGTGCGCCGGCATAGTTCTGACGCTTTTCCCGCAGCGACTGAATTCCCTGTTCGGAGGAGAGGCTGTGGGCTTTGCATTTTTTCTCTTCCCTATGGCATGGTGGGGGCTGGAGAAGAACTGGCAGACCGGGCGAATCGGATGGGGCTGCACGGCTGCGGTGTCTTTGATGATGATGGGCATTCAGAATTCGCCCTATCTCTTTTTCTTCTGCCTGCTGCTTCCTTTCTGGCTGCTCTGGAAGCTCCTGCATGAAAAGGCGATGAAGCTTCCCGAGCGCACAGGCGCACGGCGGCTTCGAATCGTTTCCGCGGTGAGCTGGCAGGCGATGCTCGCCGCCGGATTGTTCGCAGTAACCTACCACTTCCAGCGGGTGCGCATGAGAGCTGTTCCCCCCGTCAGCCCGACGTTCATAGGGTTGTTGATTTTCTTCTCGCTGGCGGTTCTGGGCGTAGTGTTGCTGATGGATGTCGTTTTGAGGTGGCTTGGGGTAGGGGAGGAACCGTTCAGGAGAAGATGGCTTTCCTGGCCGTGGGCTTCGTTCTGGCTGCTATTCGCATATTTCGCCGCGGATTATGTGAATGCGCCCAGGTTTGGCTCGAGGCTTCTGCTCGGTTCTCTTTTACTGTTTGGAGTGTGCCATCTTGCGTTTCTGCTGAGAGCCATTCAAAAGGAAAAACTCTCGGCGGGCGCGGTTCATCTTCCCTGGGGGCGCGTGGTGAAACTGTGGCCGGCCGCGGTTGGGCTTGTTATCGCGATGATTTATCCGCTTTACCTGAAGGTCGCGTTCCTCGCATGGAGGATTGTCACGGAGGGACGGGCGGCGGTTCGGGCGACCCCCTTTTCAGTGCCCTGGCAGAAGCTGTTTATCCGCTCACCAGAAGGGGGCGCCTACGTTGGCTGGGTTTTCATCGGGTTGATGCTCACGGCAACGGCGGCTATTTTGGCGTGGAGAAAATTGCCTGAGCTCCGGCCGCACTTCCCGGCGGGAACCGTCCTGTCCCCCCGAGGTGCCGGAGAGCGCGCAACCGGGAGAGAAGAATCGCCCGCGTCGGAAATTGGCCCCCGGCTGACGATATCCCTTGTGCTGACGGGACTGGGAATGGTTCTGGCCTGCGGAGCGCTCCTCGGAAGTGTCTTCCCGCTCCACAACGTTATTCTTTGGTTTGCTCCCTTCTTGAGGAACATCGGTTCAACGGCGAAATACCTGCTTTTGGCTGCGACAGGGGGAGCGGTGGCGGTCGCTCTACTCCTGACGTTCTTGGAGCGTCGCATCCCCAGCGGGTTCGTGCGAGGGTGGCTTTCACCGGCGGTCGCTGTCCTCCTGATTCTCGACTGGGGGCTGGTTTGGAGAGACGGTGTCCGCGTCCTGCCGAGGCAGGGTCCACTATACGATATGGTGAGCAAAGAGGGAGAAGGCGGCCGCCTGCTGGAGTTGCCGATCTGGCCGGGCGATACCGCATTCTATTCCCCCTATCAATACGCGACGATGCCCACCGCAACGCTGGCGGCCATGGCCTGCTCGCCGATGGTTACCGTGAATTATCGGGAGAACATCGCTGACCCCTTGTATCCCCTCAACTTCGGCATTTTGACGAGGAAGGAGTTCGAGCTCCTCAAGAACCTAAACGTCCGTTTCATCAATTTTCATCAAGAGCTGTTTCCGCGAAAGGTCTCCTCCCTGCCAGCGACCTCTTCGCTGAAGAATCTCGTGTTAAACCCGAACCTGGAATTGGTGGCGAAGGAGGGCGGCGCGCACCTTTTCAGGCTGGCGAGGAAGGCTTATATACCGTGCCTCGGCGACGCCATGGAAGAATCGTCTCTCTTCTACTATGTTCCCTACGACCTTCTCCAACACCGGGTGGGAGCAGAGCGGTATGACTACGGGGCAATTAGGAAGAAGGCGTGGAGTTCCAAAGGCGGAGAGGGATTGTTGTTCTTCGGTCCCTTTCTGATGTTGCCTCCGGGGGAGTACGTCGCGGTCTTCCGAGTGAAGGTGGAAGGCCCGCGAGACGTTTCGCAAGTGGGGTATCTCGACGTAGCCACCGGGGAAGGCACTGAATTCGCGACGAGGCAGCCTTTGAATCCCCAAGACTGGCCTGAGCCTCACGGTTATAGGTTTGTGGAGATACCCTTCCGTGTTACGCGCCCCCACCCGGTGGAAACGCGATGTTTTTTGGCCGGAGAGAAAACAGCAACCGTCTCCCTCGACTTTGTGCTGATTGAGAGGAAAAATCAGGGCCAGAACATTCGCTTAGAGGCGGAGAACTTTTTCTCAACCGTCGGTTGTGTGCTGAAGGAGGCGAAGGCTACTGAGGGGATATGCCTGGGCGTGAGCGGCTTACCGCCGCGAGGTCAACCGCTCCTTGAAGAAACCTTCGTTTTCCTCGCGGCAGGGAGGTACGAGATCTGCTGTTCTGCCCGGGGAGAGAGCGGCAAAATGGCGACGTTGCGAATGCGCAGGGTCGCGGCGACCCCGCACTACAGGCGATTCGATGTCAGCGGCGGCAAGGGCGACGGCGAAGGGGATTTTGCCGTGAGCAAAGGCGTGCTGAATCTCGCCACGGGCGGCGTGCACGCCGTTTCGCTATGGCCTGCGGGGAAAAGATTGAACGCGGTGGACTACATATTCCTTGCGTTGGTGCCCCCCGGCAATCTGACGCCGTTGTAAAAGTGACCCCTACATCGCGTTCCGCCGCCTTCCACTGGCACATGCGTTGCCTCTCCTATCTCTTGCACGATCCGAAAAATTGGGGTCGAATCATCCCGCCCCTTCTCGCCTTTCTTTGCGCCTTTGCGAGAAACCTGCATCCTTTGCCTGAGGCGCGATCGCGTCTCGGCATGCTCCCGAACCGCGACCGTTTAGTCATCGGCCTGTCGCGGACGGGCAGACGCTCGCACGAACTTGCCTCTGCTCTCGCCGGCATCAACCCGGACCCTGTGGATCCCCGGCTCGGCAGTGGCGGTCAACGCCCCCACCTCCTCGCGCCAGTCCGATGGATCCAATTGGACGGTTGACTCGGCGGTGACCACGCCGGGGCGTGGCGAGTCCAGAACAACGTCCGCCCATAGGAATCCTCCCGCGAGCGACGGATTACTCAACTCGCTTCCGATCGCCGCGTAGAGCTCGGTGTCATCCGCCAACAAGCCGAAGAGAATGCATTCCTCGTTGGTCATGCTGTTAACCGAGGCGACCTTGGTTTCGGCCGGGAGTTTGAGCGACCGGTCAAGCGTGTTGAATGACTTGCCAAAGCTCAACTCAACCGTGCTCGCGTGGTCAGTTCCCTTCGGCGGCACGATATGGATCTTTCTGCTCGGTGTCCAGCTTGTTGAGAAGCCCACATGCTGCAGGATGAAAACTTTCCCCTTGGGGACTTTATACGTCAGGTTGGATGGGTCCAGCGTCTGCATGTACAGACGGACCGTCGTCGCCGTGACCTTCGCGAGACCAGGTTGCTCAAGGGCGAGAAGACTCGCCACAACGAGAACGGCCAAACGAACACATATTCGCATCGTATCATCCCTCCTCTCCTGTTGTGTCAGGGTCATCACCCCAACAACGATCATACAGTCTGCATAAAGCCGTAAAGACAGGTTGTTTCTTTCTGTATAAGAACGCTCGAGACATTGACCTTGATTCAGATGAACTCTGTCGAATCACACTCCTACCGGTTTTCGGATCTCCGGCTCGTTCCCATTTGGACTCGCTTTTGCTCGTGAGCTTTCCCCTCACATGCTTTATATTCTGCCCCCCGCTTGAAGCCTGTCAAGGCGTTTTTCCGCTGACAAATTCCCCGGTAAATGGCGCCCGCAGCGTTTCAGGTCCCTGTCCATCCACCTCTTCGCGTCTTTGCGTCTTTGCGAGAAGTCTCCTCTCTCCCGTCTTCCCTCGCCAAGCCGCCAAGAGGCTAAGCGCCTTGTCTATTCGATTTTCAATCCTCTTCGCGTCTTTGCGTCTTTGCGAGAAGTCTCCTCTCTCCCATCTTCTCCCGCACTCGGCCTGGCCACCGCGCACGCCCCCCTGCGCACCACTCTCTGCGCCTCTGCCCGGATCTCTTCTGCCCTTGACAACTGACAATAAATAGCCTATAATACCCTCAAAAATGATAGAAAAAACCTGACGCAACCTCGAGCTGCAAATGATGACCCATTCCAGTATGCCTTCTCGTCGAGAAACTACTGGAAACTACTGGAATTTTAAGCCCTTTTTGGGGTTAAAGCAGCTTAATCAATTGCCTCTGCCCCAACGTATTGCGCTCAGATTTCTCGCACTTTTTGTGCTCAGAACCCTGCCAAAAACCCCTTCTGGCGCCGCCGCTGTGACTTTATTTCACTCGCGGTTGACATGCGGTCTTGCTCTTCCCAGAGGCCTCCTCCCTTCTCTCTGGCCCGGACGCCGGCCCTTCTCTCTATCCCATCTTACACTTTCTACTCACCATTCCCGGTTCAGCAGCGGAGCAAAAACAAACCGAAGCCAACCTCCGCACCACTTAAGCTCAGCCGCACCCACGCTCCCACGAGCCCTTGACAAGGGCCGGACAGAGTGGGAGAATCCTTCGGCTGGGAAGGAGAATGCCTTCCTGCTGTCGCTCAAATCCACGGCGAGACGCCTTGGAGGTAGAGTGTCACGATTTGTGAGGAGAGTTCAACAACATAAGGAGGTGCCTGACATGAGGATGATACGCAGACGTATCCTGGTAGTGTTCGTGCTGCTCCTCGTCGGAGTGGTCGGCCTTCCGATGTGCGGTCAGCTCGGGAAAGCTGTCGCCCAAGAAAAGAAGCCCGAAAAAAAAGTTGTCACTAAAGAAGAAAAGAGGCTTCGCCAACAAGAAGAACGACAGGTCAGGGAGAAGAGGGAACGACAGAAGGAAGGATTTGTTTCGGACGAAGCTTACCGCCTGATGCAGAAAGCGGAGGAGCTGCGCGGAAAAGCTGAACGGATCGAAGCGGAGTTCCGCGCCAGGAGAGAAAGGGACAGAGAGGGACCGGAGCCCCGGCCGGAGTTCATTTCAGATCAGATGCACAGCTTACTCGTGAAGGCCGAGAAGTTTGAGGCTGAAGGTCAGCACGAGGCGGCCCAGGCTTTACGCGAAAAGGCCGGACGTATTGAAGCGAAAGGAAGAGCGAAAAAGGAAGAAGCACGCAGGAGAGAATGGAGGCAGGAAGCTGAGCACGCTATCCGCGAGCACGTCCAGGTCGCCGAAGAACTCAGGGCACAAGGGAAGGGAGACGCTGCGGAGGAACATATCCGGAAATCAAGAGCCCTCGAGGGCGAATTGAGGCAGGAGCGCCCGCGGGAAATGGGGGTTCGTGAAAGGATGGCGCGACCTGAACGCCCCATGCGTGAGCAGCCCCGAATGGCAGAAAGGCCCGCCGCCCGAGCGAGACCTGAGGTTGCGGAGGAACCCCTTCGCAAGGCAAGGGCGCCCGAGCAGGAGTTGAGACCACGAGGGCCCAGAGAAAGAGAGGCCCGTGAAAGGATGGCGCAACCTGAACTCGCCATACAAGAACATCTCCAAATGGCTGAAAGGCTCCGCGCCGAGGGCAGACATGATGCTGCGGAGGAACATGTCCGCAAAGCAAGAGCCCTCGAGCGCGAGTTGAGGCAACAGCCGCCCCGGGAAAGGGAGGTTCCTGAGGGGAGGCCCCGTCTTCGAGAAGAAGCGCCAAGTCCCCGGCAGATCCTCGGTGAGATAGCCGAACTGCGACACGAAATTAACCAGTTGCGAGAAGAACTGGCTGAGGCCAGGGAGCTGCTTCGGATGCTGGTGAGACAGGACGGAAGCGAGCAAGAAGAACGCGAGGAAGAGGTGCGCGAAAGAGGAGGCGGGGAAGAAAAATAAGGTGCGCTTGGGCCGGGATAATCCTGGCTGGTGGCTGAAAATGTCGCAGGCGTTCTTCGCCGGCGAGCAGGGGTAGATTTTACGCGCGCCCAACTCCGTGCTTCATGATGCGTATTGGACCGAGGTGCAAAAAGACGTGTTCAGGAGGTGTGACCATGACGGAATTGGTGCGAACGGTAAGCGCTGCGGCCCTCGCGCTGGCCATCGTGACGTGTGGAACCGGTGGTAAAGCTGTGGTCACGGTCAGCATAGACCCGGACGTGCATTACCAGACGATTCTGGGTTGGGGAGCCACTACGCCGTGGACGAAAGTTCCGCACGCGTTGAGGGACCAGATTCTCGACGAGGGGGTTAACGACCTGGGGCTTACTCGCTTGCGAGTGGAGGGGCCCAGCGGCAATCGGAGCAATGATCGTCGCTGGGAATGGCTCAACGATAACGGAGACCCCGACGATACAGATTGGACCGCCTTCAACACGGCGAAGCTCGATGAAAGGGTCTCCGAGTGGGTGGTGCCCTTCAAACAGCGCGTGGAGGCCAACGGCGAGCCATTCGACGCGTACGTCAGCCCCTCGTTCTTCGATGGCGGCAGCAGCGGCAGCGCGCCCGCATGGCTGCTGCACAGTCCCGGGGAATACGCGGAGTATGCCACCGCGTTCGTCCTTCGCCTGAAAAACACCCATAACATTACGGCCAACTACTACTGCATCTGCAACGAGGCTGGCAACAACAACTCGTTCTCCGCCCCCGTCGTGGCCAGGATGATTAAGGCGATGGGACCGAAGCTTGAGGCGCTGGGTCTGCCCACAAAAATCGAGTTTCCGGAATGCGTCAGTGCTCGCGCCAGTTGGAACTACATTCAGAGCGTTCAGAACGACGACGAGCTGTGGCGATACGTGGGCGTCGTCTCCTACCATCTCTACGGCACGAACGATCCCTACAGAAGCTATATCCGCGACTTCGCCGCATCGAAAGGGCTTCCCACCGCTCAGACGGAGTACATGGGATTGAAGATGGACCATCTCTACGACGACCTGACCCTCGGCGGCGTTTCCTACTGGGAAGTTTATGGGCAGGGGCAATGGATTGTCTCTAACCACGATGGGACATCCTTCAAACGGTCAAGCCAGTACTGGAATTTCCGGCAGGTCATCCATTACGTCCGGCCGGGTGCGGTGCGCATCGCTGCCGCTTCCGATGACGCGAACCTCCGGACGCTGGCGTTCGTAAAGAGCGGCAACGCGACCGTCGTCCTAATCAACGGTTCCGGGGCGCGCAGCGTGAATGTAAGAGCCCTCCCGTCGGGCACGTACGGCGTCTGCCAGTCGGTGAACACTGGAACTTACCGGGAACTGGGCCTTCGGACGGTTGGGAACAAGAGCGGGCTCTTGACGGCGAGCCTTCCGTCAAACACAGTGATGACCATATACCCTCATCCGGGCACGAACCAGCCTCCCACCGTCACCGACTGGCGGGCAAGCCCGAGCTACCTGACTCTTCCGGCAAGTGGCACGACCCTATCGGCATCCGCAACTGACCCCGAGTTGGACTCGATTTCATACTTCTGGTCAGTGGCAAAGCAACCGTCGGGCGCCGACGTCGTCCTGGCGACGCCCCACTCTGCCAGCACATCCGCTGCGGGACTGACTGTTGCCGGCCAATACATCTTCACCGTTGCCGCCAGCGACCCCAAGAACGCAGTCACCCGCCATGTTCTGTTCAACGTTCATGCCGAGAACGAGCCGCCTGTCCCGCTCGATGTTCACAACCGCATACCTGTTATCGTGACCCTCCCTGCAAGCAGCACCCAATTGCGCGGCGGGGCCTGGGACCTCGAAGGCGACCCGCTGGCGTACCGGTGGAGCGTGTTGAGCCAGCCTCCCGGCGAGAAGGCCTCTCTCGTGAACGCCGCCACGACGAACTGCACGGCGTCCAACATGAGCGTGGCGGGCGATTACATTTTCAGGTTCGAGGCCAGCGATCCCACCCATACGGTTTCCGAAGAGCTGATGGTGACGGTCTATCCCGTGAACGCCTCGGCGCCCTTAATCAAAAGCGTCGGAGCCTCTCCCGCAAGCCTGATCCTTCCTGCGACAAGCAGGACCTTCCTATCAGCTACGACAGGCGACCCGGATGGAGATGTGATAAGTCACTGGTGGTCGGTTAAAAGCGCGCCTGAAGGCGCCTCGCCGGTCTTTTCCGACCGGGGTTCCCCAGAAACGCTTGTCACCCGCCTCACTCTCCCGGGCACATATGTTTTTACGTTGACGGTTGTGGATCGAACGAAGTACACGAGCAGGGGCGTGACCGTGAGTGTGACGGGCGATGCGTCGCCGCCCACGGTCACAGGCTTCGGAATCGAGGCGGACAATGCGGCGAGTCTTGGCTGGACAGACTTCGCATCGGCGTACACCGTGGAGTCTGCGACGGACCTGCTGCGAGGGCAGTGGGAGGTCTTGAGCCCAGTGGACCAATGGCCGGCATTGACAACATCGTGGACAGGAGCCGACACCGCAGGGAGCGCACATCTGTTTTTTAGGGTAAAAGGGGAGTAATCGCGTTTCGGAAGCAATTGTGAGGTGCTTCGAGAATCATGCTCTTCCAGGAGGAGAAAGCTGGCCGGCAAATCCGTGTGGGAACTGCGGGATGGTCCTACGAGGACTGGGAGGGGATAGTTTATCCCTCGCCGCCGCCCCCACGTTTCGACAGGCTGGCCTATATGAGCCAGTATTTCGACGTGCTGGAGATCAACAACACTTTCTATCGTCCTCCGGCGAGTCAATACTGCGAGAGCTGGGTCAGAAGAACCTCGCACAATAAGAGGTTTATGTTCACCCTGAAATTGCACAGGAAGTTCACCCACGAGCGGGAAGGAATAACCCAGCAGGACGAGCTTATCTTCAAGGCAGGGATTGAGCCTATCTACGACTCGGGGCGGTTGGGGTGCATTCTTGTCCAGTTTCCGTGGTCGTTCAAGTATCTCCCCTCGAACAGGCGTTATCTCGCCGAGCTTATCGAGAGCTTCAATGACTACCCGTTGGTTGTCGAGGTGAGGAACGCCTCGTGGGACAATAGCGAGCTGTATTCTTTTCTGGAGGGGAAGGGTGTTGGCTTCTGCAACATAGACCAGCCGCGATTTTCGAGGCAGTTGAGGCCCACGGCGCGCGCGACGAGCCGGGTCGGATACGTGCGACTGCACGGCCAGAACGTCGAAAACTGGTTCAAGGAGGATGCGGGCAGGGACCAGAGGTACAACTACCTGTACGGGATGGATGAGCTTGATCCCTGGGTTAAGCGCATAAAGGCCATCGCCGACCGGGCTGACAGCACTTATGTCATAACCAACAATCACTACCGAGGGCAGGCTGCGGTCAACGCCCTTCAGATTCAGTTCCTTTTGCGAGGGGAAAAGGTCGCGGCGCCGGACTCGCTTCGGACAGTGTATCCGCAGTTGAGCGCCGTCGCGAAGACGACTCCGACGCAGGAAACGCTGTTCTGAGTTTCCGCCGCAAAAGCACTTGGCAAGATAAGGGGGAATCGGTGATGAACCGCTTGCAGGAAGTACAGTTGAAGCGGGCGAAGGTTCGCGCTTTCCTGGAGGCGCACGGACTGGACGCGGTCATTCTGGAGAACCAAAACAATTTCGCCTGGTACACCGCAGGGGGCGACAATCACGTCGCAACCGCCACTGAGCGCGGAGCCGCGATTCTGGTTATCATGCGAGAAAGTGAGCATATCGTAACCACGAACATTGAAGCTCCGCGGATTGTGACGGAAGAGGTGGCGGGGCTGGGGCTGGAAGTTGTGGAGGTTGCGTGGCAGCGGCGAGAGGGCGTCTTGGATGCCGTGAGACGGCTCGTGGCACAGGGAAAGGCGGCCTCGGATGCTGGATTCGGCGGCGAGGCGAAGATGCCGGATCAGATTGCGGAACTGCGATTCTCGCTGACGGACCCAGAAGTCGAGAGGTATCGGAAACTGGGGAAGGATACCGAGGAATCGGTCAGCACTGTCTGTAAAAGGGTGCAGCCGGGGCTTACTGAAAACGCCATCGCTGGGATGGTGGCGGAGGAACTCTATTGCCGGGGGATCACGCCCGTCGTACTTCTGCTCGCGGCAGATGACAGGATAGAGAAGTTTCGGCACCCTATCAACACCGACAAGAAGGTGAACAGCTTCGTGATGCTCGTATGCTGCGGCAGACGGCAGGGACTGATTATCTCCTGCACTCGCCTCCTTCACTTCGGGAAACTTCCGGCGGAGCTGCGACGGAAACATGACGCGGTATTGAGAGTTGACGCGGCTCTTAACCTTTCCACGAGGGTGGGGGAGGAGATAGGCTCGGTTTTGACAGCGGGGATTGAAGCATACTCCGAGGTCGGCTTTGGGGAGGAATGGAAGATGCATCATCAGGGGGGACCCACCGGCTACTCCCCGAGGGAATTCCGCGCCACGCCTGACGAGAAGAGGAAAGTGATGCGCAATCAGGCTTTTGCGTGGAATCCTTCTATCGCGGGCACAAAGTCGGAGGATACAATTCTGGCCAAAGAGGACGGGATCGAGTTTCTATCCCGCCCTCGGCGGGATTGGCCGATGGTGGAAGTCGAGTACCGGGGAGAGGTGGTCAAGCGCGAGGACATCCTGGTCGTTTGACTACTGCGATTCTTGCGGCGTGTGCCGTGCCCCCGGCGGAGCGCTTCCGAGAAGATTCTCAATTGCGGACAATATTCTGCTTTTCTCGAAAGGCTTCTGAATCACCAGCGAGGCGCCGCTCTCTTTGATCCGCTCCGGGTCGAGTTGGGTCCCCCAAGCTGTGATGAATATGATTCTTGCGTCAGGATCGTAGGACTTGATGGCTTTCGAGACTTCCCAACCGGATAGTCCCGGCATCCCAATATCGGTGATGACAATGTCGAACTTCGACTCCTGATATTTTCCGATTCCCTCCTGTCCGTCGGTCACCGCCGTTACTTTATGGGAGGCGCCTTCAAGCATCTGGCGGAGCGTTCGAGTCACCTCCGGATTGTCCTCAACAATGAGGATTATCGCCTTTCGAGTGAGGTAAGGTTGGGCGGGCTCGCGGGCTTCGCTGGCCGATAGGTCAATCGGAAACAGCAGCGTAACAGCAGTCCCCTTTTTAGGACGGCTTTTGATTTTTATCTGCCCGTCATGCCTTTTGATTGTCCCATAGACGAGGCTCAAGCCGAGGCCCATCCCCTCCGCCTTCGTGCTGAAAAAGGGTTGAAAGACCTTCTCCTGAACCTCCGGCGGCATCCCTATGCCAGTGTCTTTTACCTCGATGAAAACGCTCTGCCCGCGCACGCCGGTTCTTAGGCTGAGTTTACCTCCGTCGGGCATGGCATCAATGGCGTTAAACAGGATGTTCGTGAGGGCTTCCCGCAGCTCGCTGGCATCCCCTGAAATGGGCCTCACTTTCTCAAGCTTATGGACTACCTTGAGCTGAACTCCCTCCACCTCCGCCAACTTTCTCCACCGAGGTTCAACGATGTCGAGGACTTCGTGCACAAGTTTGCTAATGTCAACGCGGGAATACGGCTTTTGAGTCACAGCTCTTGAGAACTCCTGCATTCTTCTGACAATATTGGCGGCATCCCTCGAGGCGCTCTCGATGGATTTCAGGCCATTGAGAACCTTCTTATCTTCTATCGAGCTCATAAGGAACTGAGCGCGGCCCAGAATTATCGAAAGGGCGTTGTTGAAATCATGAGCAACGCCCGCAGACAGCTCTCCGATAGCTCGGTATTTCTCCGCTTTCACCATGGCGTCCTGAGCTTTTTTAAGGTCGCCGTAAGCGGTCTGAAGAGCGGTGTAAAGGCGGGCGTTCTTGATGGAAAGGCTGGCGTGGGCCAGCAGTTCTGAAAGGATGTCTATCGCTGCATCGCTCAGGGCGCGGGGACCGTCATGCCCCAGAGTGAGGAACTCCACGGAGCCGTCCATGGCAATCGGCAGGCAAAGGCCGCAGTTTGCGCCTGCCTCGACAAGCGCTTCCTTGAGAGGACATTTCTTTTCGTCGGCAGCGGAGCAGGAGGAAGGCTGCAAGGTTTCCAGAATCTCCTCGATAGCGCTGTCTTTCACAGAGAACGACATCCCCTTTTTGAGGCGGGCTGTTTTGCCGCTCGATTTACTTGCCACGATGGAGAGGGAATTTTCGTCCGAGGAGTATGACAGCACCGCCGCGCAGCGACACGGTGTGATGTGCATTGCCTCCGCGGTGAGCGCCTCAAGGATGCCGTCCGCGTCCAGAATCGAGCCTACGACCCGCGTGGCCTTCAGCAAGGCTCTGAGACGCGAGACGTTCTCTTCTTGTTCGGCATAAAGCTTTTCGTGCTCGATGGCCATGGCTGCCCGCTCGCCGAGGGACGAAAGGAGCTCCGCGTCTTCAGGGACGAAGGGCGGCTGGTCGAGTTTGATGATAGTGAGCGAGCCGACCATTCCCGTCGCTGTTGGAAGAGGCACGCTAATAAATGCCCCATCAATGTCAATGTCGCTGACCATTGTGGAGAGCTCGTCGTCAGCCGCCAGGCTGACGCCGAACACCGCTTCTTGCTTTCGCAGAACGCGGGCGGTCATCATTTCGCAAACCTTTCTGATGGTTTCTTCGTTCGGGAGCTCGTGTGCTCCCGCGGAATACACTTTTTCCACCACGGAGGAATCGTCGGGGGAACAAACCGCCACGGCGCACACGTCGCAGGCGAATGCCGTGAGGACCTGCTCGGCTGCCTGGCGAAGCCTTTCCTCAATCGGGCTTGACACGCTGAGCGTGCGCCCCACCGAGTAGAGAGTGGACAGCTCCTTATTCGTTCGGCGAAGCTTTTGCTCTGCTCTTTTCCTCTCGCGGATGTCAATGGCGACCATCAAATATCCGGTCAGCTCATCCTTTTCGTCACAGAGGCTCGTGGCGAAGAAGCTGACCTGAATCCTCTCCCCCGCCCCGGCGGGGTTTACCAACTCCGTCTCGGAATCCTCCACTCTTTCCCCTGACCTGATGCGGTCGAGGATTTCCCGGAAGTCCTGCTCATGGAGAAAGATTTTGCTTGCTGGCGTGCCCTGCATCTGCGGGGATGATGTCCCGAGGAGTTTCTCTGCCCCCTCATTGAAAAGTGTGACGTTTGCCTCGCTGTCCGTGGCCATGATGGCTACGATGGAGTTGTTGACCACGTTGCGGAAATAACGCTCTCTTCCCCGGATTTCATTTTCAAGCCGCTTCATCTCCGTGACGTCGTCTATGACGAGAAGGACATTGCAGGCTTGCCCTTCACCGCTGTTTGCGGTTGCCACCGGACAGATATAAACGTCGAGGAAGCGCTCCGCGCGTTGCTCGTTGATGTAAGAGATCTCAGGGAGGCGCACGGGAGCGGAGGTTTCGGCCACTTCTTCTATTTTCCTGATGATGTCGTACTCATATAAGAACGGGCGGGGGAAAGCATCGGGAAGAAAAGCCCCTTCCGCCTTCTCAAGGATGCCGGGGAAGGTTGCGTAGTATTTTTCGTTCGCTGATAGGATTTTCAGATGCCGGTCAACCACCAGTAGAACCGACGGAACGGCGGTGATGACCTTTTCGTTGAAGTCTTTCAAGGCGCGCATCTGCTCGGTGGCTTCGGCGAGGCGGGCATTGCGCTCGTTGAGGTCGTCGTTGAGGAGCTGAAGTTCTTCGTTGGCGGACTCGTACTCCTCGTTGCTGGTCTGCAATTCCTCGTTACTGATCCTGAGCTGCTCGTTTAGCCCTCTGATCTCGGCGGCTTTTCTCTCCAGCTCCTCCGTTTTCTGCACGACCCTGATTCTCAGCGTTCTCGTCCAGAGGAAAATCGCCGCCAGAGAGACTATGAGGACTACCGCGGCAATCCCAACCGCAGTTTCAGGCTCGAATGCCAGGAGCAAAGGAATAGCTCTGAGGGAGAGGTCTATTGATAAAAGAACGGCCATTTCTCCTCATCCTTTCTGCGAAATATCTTGAAGCCACGGTTGACGACCGCAAAAGAGTCCTGCGTTTCGCGGGATAGGCTCTCTGACTTCCCGAGAACAAGGAAGCCGCCCGGACGGACGGCATAACGCAATCTTCTGAGGGCTTCAGATTGCCCCTCTTTATCGAGGTACATGAGGACGTTTCTGCACAGCAAAAGATCAATGCGGGAGATGGGCGGGTCGCTCAGAATGTCGTGTTTACCAAAGCAGATCAGGTCCTTGATGAAGTCTTTGATTCGATAATGGCCCTCAAAGGAGAAGTAGCGCTCTCGGGTGGAACGCGGGACGTTCTTGATGCTTTCGGCGGAGTAAACGCCGGCATGCGATTTCGCCAGGGAGGCGGGGTCCACATCTGTCGCGAAGATGGCGAGTTTGTCCCGGCCGGTGTTGCCCTTAAAAGCTTCAAAAAGCAGAATGGTTATCGAGTACGCCTCTTCTCCTGCGCCGCAGCCCGCGCACCAGACCCGGATGCAGCTTTGACCGCACGCTTTGTTTGTCCTGATGACCTCCGGCAGAATCGAGTGCTTGAGCATTTCAAAGAGCTTCTCGTCGCGGAAAAAGAAGCTGAAATCCACGGTAATATCCGAGAGCAGTTCCCGAAGTTCCCCCGGATCGCTCCGGAGGAGAGAGGCATATTCGGAAAGGGTTCGCGCGCCGGCGCCGCTGGCACGGCGACTGATGGACCGCTCGATCGAGGAACGCTTGTAGTGGGATAAGTCTAAATCGCCCGAATCCTCAATCACCTTCAGGATAGCATCCATTGTCGCCCCTTCCACACCCGCTTGTCCGAGAAATACAAAGACGTGGCCGGATCGGTCAAGACAAGAAAACAATAACGCGGGGCGTGCCATTTTTCAAGCGAAAACCGGTGTAGCTCGTAATGCCTCAGTTACAGGCGGGACACGGGCATTGGGGAACAAGAGCAACGCGAAACCATCAACACCGGCATTTTTCGGAGCTGGGTCGGGCTGCGCCCCTCATGTCAAAAAGAACAGCCCTCCCCCATGTGACACGGGGCGTGCCCGCTGTCGGCAGGCTGTCGTTCCGCCCGTCGGAATCATGGGCAAGATGCCCATGCCACGGTAGGCGACGATGGAGTCCTTCTCATGCTCCTCTCTGCGACTCTGCGCCTTTGCGTTGTTCTATCCTTCCTCTTTTCTGTCCCCCGCCAAGGCGGGGTATCCGCCCGTAACTGAGGCATTACTTGTAAAGACTTTTGCTATTTACAGAAACGAGATAGAATAGGAGAGAATAAAATCATGGCTGCAGGTGGCCGTTTTCTGTGCATCTCCGTGCCTCGAGGAATGTCCATTTTGAACGGTAATAGCGAAGGAGAAATTGCAATGAGACCTAACCAAACTGATGTCGCACCTGACCGCCCCCTCGCGCTAAGTCGTCGGAGTTTCTTTGCAACTGCGGGCGCCTTTGCGGTGGGTACGAAGATGGGCCTGTTCGACTTCGCCTCGTCGCTGTTCGGCGAGGCGCCCAAGCCCACAAAGAAGCCCGTCGTCCACGTTGTGTTCGTTCGCCCGAAAACGTCCGCTCCGGAACGCATTGGCGAACGCCCCATCATAAGCTGGCCCGGCGGTCAATTCGACATCAAGGCCGGCGAGGCCCTGCACAAGAAGGTGCTGACCGAGGCCGCGGAAGAGCTCGGAGTTGAACTTGTCGCCAGGGGCGAGCCGCTGGGCAGCGATGAGGCTGTCAATGCCTACCTCGAACAACTCAAGAAGGCGCCGCCGGATGGGCTGTTCATCGTCGCCATGGAGCTCTTCCGCTGGGGATGGGTCAATCACCTTGCGCAAAACCGGGGGGAGATACCGACGATTGTCTATAGCCCGATGGGCAGTTCCTTCACCGATATGCTGAAGCCCGCCCGCGCGCTGCCCAAGACCTTTGTCGGCGCCACGCAGGACATCCATTGGCCGGCGTTCGGCCTGCGTATGTTGAACACCGTCTGGCAGATGAAAAACACGCGGCTCTGCATCGTCCAAGGCGACAAGACGGTGGACCGAAAGCTGGACGTCATCGGCACGACGCTCCACTACATCCCGCTGGCGCGCTGGAATGAGGAGTTTGAGAAAGTTGAGGCGAGCGATGAAGTGCGAGCCATGGCTGACTGGTACACCAGGCACGCCAAGAAGATCATCGAGCCGAAGAAACAGGAAATCCTCGACGCGGCGAAGAACTACTTCGTGTGTCGTCGGCTGATGGCCGCCGAGAAGTGCGAGGGCTTCTCGCTGGACTGCCTGCGCCAGCCCAGCATTTACCACCGACCGCCCTGCATGGCTTTCTCCCGTTTGCGCGACGAAGGCATCGTCGCCGCCTGCGAAGCCGACTGGAACGCCGCCATCTCAAGTCGGCTTACACATCTTTTGTTCAAGCGACCCGGCTTCATGCAGGACCCCGCTCCCAACACCATCAACAACACCTTCATGGGCGCCCACTGTACGTCCGCCACCAAGCTGGACGGTTTCGACAAGCCCACCCGTGCGCCTTACATCCTTCGCAGCTATCACACCCGCACCGGCGTAGCCATGCAGGTGCTCTGGCGTATTGGGCAAAAGGTCACCATTATGAAGTTTCAGGGGCCGGATTCCATCATCCTCGGCACGGGACGCGTCGTGGCAAATATCGCACAACCGCCCGCGGGTTGCTGCCGCACCGCAGTTGAGCTCGAGCTGGACGGCGTCCCCGATTCGGGCGACACGAAGGGCTTTCACCAGTTGTTCATATACGGCGACCTGGAGCGTCCGTTCAAACACTATTGCAAGCTCGCAGGGATCAAGGTCCTCCATATTTAGTGATTGGACAAGGGTTGTAGGGCCTGGCTGCAATGGGAGCCGAGCACATCTGTTTCACCACGGAGGGCGGTGTTGTTGAACCCAGACGTTGCGCGCCGCTGCCAGCACGGATGTGACTTCAGATGTAATCCCTCCGTCTTGGGCGAATACCACGCCAAGGCGGGGCAGGGAAAAAGGGAAAAGAAGGGTAACGCAAAGTCGCAGAGTCGCAGAGAGGCGGATGAGAAGAACTTCGTCGTCGCCTGCCGTAGCATGGGCATCTTGCCCATGATTCCCACGTGTCCCGCCTCCAGCGGAATGCCAGATGGGGGGCGGCTGTTCTTTTCGCCGTGAGCGCCAGAGCCCCACCTGGCGTCCCGCGTCCCGCGGGATGTTGATGCTTTCGCATGGCTTTTGCCCGAAAGTCCGCCTGCCCCGCCCGCAACTGAGGCATTACCTTCAGATTCTCCCGACATTAGCTGTACCGCTGATTTGATTGTTGCGAAGTGAATAGCGTGAGCGCTCTCAGAGTGAATGACGAGAATGTCCCGTTTCTACAACACGCTCATTTCTATAAGGTGTCGACTGCTTTCGCGTTTTCGACATCGCTTGTTGCGTAGCCCCCCGGCGCGCGTTACAGTTTTTTGATTCGAGGGAGAGTGACCTCGGTTGTTTTCGCTAAACTGGGAAGCGAGACAAAGAGAAGACATAAACAAAATCGGAGGCAATATACAAAGGGAGGCAAAAGCTATGAAAGAAAAAGCGTTTAAGCATGAAACTTCGCGCAGGGAGTTTCTAAAGACTTCGGCCACGGCGGCGACGGGGCTGGCGCTCGGGAGCCTCGGTATCAGTCGCTACGCTCATGCGGCAGGGGGTGACACTATCCGAATCGGCATGGTTGGTTGTGGCGGTCGTTGCACAGGGGCGGCCGTTGACGCTATGGATGCCGACCCAGGCGTGCGGCTGGTTGCTATGGCAGATATATTCATGGACCGGGTTCAGGGAAAACGAAAATATCTCAAGGGGCTGAAACCTCAGCAGGTAGCGGTGGACGACGATCATTGCTTTGACGACTTTGATGGCTACAAGCGAGTGATTGAAAGCGTGGACGTGGTTCTGATTGCGAACGCGGCGAAGTTCCACCCTCTGCACCTGAAAGCAGGGATCGAGGCGGGCAAGCACGTTTTTGTGGAGAAGCCCCACGCCATTGATCCCGCCGGCATCAAGATGGTCATCGCCGCATGCGAGCTGGCGAAAAAGAAGAGGCTCTGTGTGGTTTCCGGGCTGCAGAGCCGGTTTCATCCCGGCTATCGCGAGACCGTCAAGCGAGTCCACGACGGAGCCATCGGCGAGGTCGTGTCCATCGAAGAGAACTTTCTTCGCGCGCCTTACGGGCTATACAGACGTAAACTCGGCATGAACGAAGTTCAGTACCAATGCGGTAATCAATACCACTTCTCCTGGCTTTCCGGCGACGACGTGCCTCAGTCGCTGGTGCACAACCTTGACCGTGCCACTTGGGTCATGCGCGAACAGGCCCCTGTCAAAGCCCACGGCCTGGGTGGTCGGTCCTCCATGTTCGAGGAAATCTACGGCAACGTATTCGACCACCATTCCGTGATCTATCAATTCGCGAACGGCGTCAGGATGTACGCCTTTTGCCGCACCCAGGTGGGCTGCTACAATGAGGTCTCGAGCATCCTCCTGGGCTCCAAGGGGCGTTGCGATCTCCTGAACCTGCGCATCACGGGCGAAACTAATTGGCGCTACAGCGGCCCGCACGACAGCCCATACAAAATCGAGCATAAGGAGCTTTTCGCGGCAATCCGCTCCGGCAAGCCGATAAATAGCGGCTATCACATGGCTCGCAGCACCCTCATCGGGATTATGGGGCAGATCAGTTGTTATACTGGTAAGGAAGTCACCTGGGAGCAGATTTCCAAGTCCGACTTCTACTATCCGCCGAAACCGGAGGAATGCCGCGTTGATATGGAACCGCCCTTCAAACCCGGCCCCGATGGAAGCTATCCGGTTTACGTCCCGGGCAAGACCGTCCTCCTTTGAGGAATGCTGAAAGGCCGTTCGATGCCGTCCAGATGATGAGAGAAATCCGCCATAGGCTCAGCGAGACGTTCAAGGGGTTGAGCATCGAGGAGGAGAAGAGGTACATCCGCGAGCGCGTCACGTCGAAAGTGCGCCATCAGAAGGCGAGACCCTGAGAAGGTCATATAACCTCTAACGCGCCCATGGAACTGACACGCAGAAGCGTCTCGTGGTGCAGTGGACCGCCCCGGCGCGCTATGCGGAAACTATATAGGGCGAAATCCGGAGTCCACAGAGCACGCGCGTTATCATGCCGAGCAACTTTAGCGAATCCTTGCCTGTGCGTATCATGCCGGAGGAAGTCTGGAGTTGAGCGCTGTGTGAAAAGCGTATGATCATAAGCCGGGCGGGTTTGAGAAGGAGAGATGCCATAATGACTTCCCCGAGTTTTTCTGATGAGTGGGGGGCCCATGAACGCGACCTAACCGTCTGGAGAAGATTCTGGGCACTTTGGGAGCTACGTCGAAAGTGGAAATGGGCAGATTGGTGCTACAAGCAGGTTGATCGCACGGATGGTGAAGTGGTGGAACCGAAAGCGTGGACTTTATTTCCAGGCCCGGGATACATGAAATTGTGCCTCTGGATCGCTTTGCTGAGAAGTGTCCACGAGGGAATGACCGAAAACTTGGACTCGTTCGAAACAGCTAAAAGCAAAAAAGTTCATGTTTCGAAGGTGCTTCCTCTAATTCCACAAAGCATTGCCACCTTCCCTGCCGTCAAAGGTAGTCCCTTCCGGGACTTCAGAAATGCTATCTTTCACTGTCAGTGGGCACCAACTTTGGCAAAGTTCGACCTCGATGAACAAACTACTCGGCAGATTGAAGATCTTCACAGACAGATAGGCGATTGGCTCAACACGGAATTTCGACGCGCCTTTGAGGCATTCAAGGCAAAGTACAATACTTCGCCGTATTGGGTATTTGGTCCCGATGGCCGGGAACTGATGCCGGAAACCTTCTATTGACACGAGCTACTGGAAAGGGCGCTCTCAGGTAATACAACGCTTGTCCCGATTTTGCGGAGTTGGTCCTGGCGATAACTATGGCATCCACCCGAGTCGCAAGCTAACCAAGAAATATCTCGGAGGTAGGTAATGGCCAAGATCGAGAAATCTGAGAGAGAGTTGCTTGAGTCAGTGGAATCCGGCGAATGGAGGCCTGTCGCAAAAAGGGATTCCGAATTGGACAGATACAGAGAGTACGCACAAGCAACATTCAAGAAGGACCGCCGGGTCAATATCAGGATTTCAAGCAAGGATCTGGATGCACTGCAGAAGCGTGCTCTGACGGAAGGGATCCCCTATCAGACGTTGATATCGAGCATTCTCCACAAGTACGTTTCCGGCCGTCTGAAGGAACAAGGCCTCTGACCTGCCGCCGGAGGCGAGTGGCATGACCTTGGGCCGGGCAGCGTCACTTGAGCAATCGGGGACTACAATGACAGTGAAAGAACTGGCAAAAAGATGTAAGACAGTCCTTGAAAGCCACTATGGCACGCAGTTCAGGGGCTTGGTGATGTGTGGGTCCATGGCGCGCCAATGATGGTGATATGGGTGAAATATCAGTCGGAGTCACCGACGTAACCGTTCAGTCTCGGCCGGCTATCCGCCCGAGACTGAGGCCCTACTATAAACACTGGTTTTTGCTTTCTTTAATATGTATAACGAGTTAAGTGAGCCCGGCTTTCCAAGGAGAATAACAAAGTGATGACAGTTGTTCCGGCGCCTCGGGAGAGAAGGGACGGAATGAAGATCATCTTCTTCTCTTTCATCTGCGCTTTTCTTGTCAGCGCCAGTGGAGCACACGGCGAGGAAAGCGACGGGCATAACTATGTTACAGTCAAGGCCAAGGTGAAGCCGAATCGTCCTTGGAAAGAATACAGGACGAGAACCATCGCTTATCTGGCGGGTTATAAGCGAGGCGGGCGTCAAATCAGGTACAGCAAATACGGCGGCTGGTTAGACAAAAGGACGCGGGGCACTGGTTTCTTCTCTGTCAAGAAAATCGCAGACCGGTGGTGGCTGGTTGATCCCGACGGATACACGTTCATCCATGTCGGGGTATGCGCCGTGCGGCCGGGCAAATCGGATGTAAATCGGCGGGCATTGAAAAAGAAGTTTGTTAGCCCCGAATCCTGGGCCGAGCATACGGCCATGACGCTGCGGAGATTCGGATTCAATGGAACCGGGGCATGGTCGGACGAGACGCTGCTCAGGAATGTCTCCCACCCGCTGGTCTATACACGCAAATGGTCTTTCATGGGGGATTTTGGCCGGAAGAAACGAATGGTTCATCAGAAACCGGGGCATCTTGGATACCCGAATGATTGCATGCCGGTCTTTCATCCCGATTTTGAAGCCTTCTGTGACGAATATGCCAAGGCTCTCGCATCAACGAGGGATGATCCGTATCTCCTCGGCCATTTTTCCGATAACGAGCTGCCCACACCGCGTGATCTCTTGGACAGGTCTCTTTCTTTGGATCCGGACAACCCTGACCTCGCACCCGAATACCAAGCGGCCCGAGAGTGGCTGTTCGGCCGAAAGGGGGCGAGTGTCATGAAGCGAGACATCACCGACCAAGACCGAGATGCTTTCCGCGGCTATGTGTTCGCTCGCTATTTTGAAATCACCACAAGGGCAATGAAAAAATACGATCGCAATCACTTGATTCTGGGTTCCAGATTACATGGCTCGGAAAAAAGAAGCCCAAGCGTTTTCAAGGCCGCAGGAAAATACCTCGACGTCGTAGCTGTCAACTACTACGGCGTCTGGGGGCCCGACCAGGAGACATTGAGGAATTGGAACAAGTGGTCTGGAAAACCAGTGATGATCACCGAATTCTACACGAAAGGTGCAGACGCAGATGCAAAATTGACAAACTGGACGGGGGCGGGTTGGATCGTGCAAACACAAAAGGACCGCGGCCGTTTTTATCAGCATTACACGCTGGGCTTGCTTGAATCGAAGGTTTGCGTCGGCTGGCACTGGTTCAAATACATGGACAATGACCCGGACTACTTGAGAGCAGATCCTTCCAATCGCGATTCCAACAAGGGGATCGTCACAATCCGATACGGCGAATATGCACCACTCCTCGAAAGCATGAAGGCCGTAAACGCAGAAGTTTATCCGGTCATCGAGTTCATGGACTCTCGATGAATTCTCGAGAGGATACAGGGGCAAGACTCGATACAGCGGGCAAGATGCCAGCGGTACGTAGCCCCTTCTGCCCTGTCTGCGGACTCTGCGGTTCCACCCTCAGCCACCCGTAAGTGAGGCATTGCGAAAAGGTTTGGCTTTCAAAACTGCGAGTTGTATTGTAGGATAATGCTGCGAATCCATGCTCGAGCTTTCGGTGAATATGAAAATTGATGTCGCGTTTACACCCTTTGAAATCAGGCGCCGGAGAGCGTCGGGTCTGTGTGTGGTCGTGGATGTTCTGCGAGCCAGCTCCTCGATCGTCACGGCTCTATCGAACGGCTGCGCGGGTATCTACCCTGTGAGCGAGCCTTCTGAGGCGTTCCCCTTGGCTGACGGGGTGAAGGTTCTTGCGTGCGGCGAGAGAAATGGAGTGAGAATCCCAGACTACCATCTCGGCAACTCCCCCGCGGAATTCAGCAGGCGAGCCGTCGCCGGGAAGCGACTTGTAATGTGCACCACCAACGGCACAAAGGCCATCCGAGGAGCGGAACATTATCGTGGCATTTTCATCGGGTGTTTTCTGAACGCCCCGGCTGTGGCGTCGCGCCTGGCGAGAGAACCGGATGATGTGACGATCATCTGCTCAGGGCAAGAAGGAGATTTCTCTATGGAAGACACGCTTTGTGCCGGTATGATTCTTTCGGACCTGAAAGGCGAAATGTCGGACGCGGCTGTAGCTTCGGTGTCGCTTTTCGAGCAGTATCGCGACCGCATCGCCGAAGTTGTACTGGAGTCCGAGCACGGTAGGTTTCTTCAGCGGATCGGCTTCGGGGCGGATATTGACTATTGCGCGAGAGCGGGGGCAACGAGTATTGTCCCGGAGGTTGTCGCCTCCGCGGAGCCGCCTCCGCGAGATCTCTTCATCAAGGCGACACTTCAAGCAGATAACTTCGGGGAGGGAAGAAATGATTGACCTTCGCAGCGACACCGTAACAAAACCGAGCCCCCAGATGCTCGAGGAGATGATGAAAGCAGAAGTCGGCGACGACGTCAGCGGCGAGGACCCGACCGCAAACCTCCTCCAGGAGAAAGTAGCGGCGCTTCTCGAGAAGGAAGCGGCGCTGTTCGTGCCGTCCGGAACCATGGCGAACGCGGTCGCGGTGAGGGCCTGGACGGAGCCGGGAGACGAAGTCATCATCCATAAGCTCTCTCACACTTACCTTTACGAATCGGCGGCTACCGCGGCGTTATGCGGGGTGCAGTTCTTCCTTCTGGATGGAGCGGGGGGCATTCTCGACCCGGAAGATGTCAGCGAAGCCGTCAGGGACCCGGAGAAAGACCACTTTCCAAGAACGCGAGTTATCCTAATCGAGAACACTCACAACATAGCTGGCGGGACGGTCTATCCGATAGAAGTCGTCAAGGAGCTTTCGGAAGTGGCGGAGGAGAAGGGAGTGATTCTGCACATGGATGGGGCGCGTCTTTTCAATGCGTCCGTGGCGCTGGGCGTGGAGCCGAGGGAGTACACCCGATACGTGGATTCGCTGAGCATCTGCTTCTCGAAGGGGCTGGGGGCGCCGGTCGGGTCGGCAATCGCCGGCAGCAGGGATTTCATCAAGCGGGCGCACCGATTCCGCAAGATGTTTGGCGGCGGCATGAGGCAGATAGGCTACCTGGCGGCGGCTGCCATCTATGCTCTCGACCACAACATCCAGAGGCTCGCCGAGGACCACGAGAACGCCAGCCTGCTTGCAAAAGCCATCAGCGAGCTGGACTGCTTCGATGTTGACCTCGACGCCGTCCAGACCAACATGGTCTTTTTCGATGTCGTGGGGGACGATCTCGACGCTGCCAGCGTGGTGAGCATGCTTGAGGAGGAAGGAGTTCTCGTCGGCAGCATCACCAAGACAAGGGTCCGCGCCGTCACGCACCTCGACGTCAACCGCGAGGAGGTTCTCGAGGCGATAGAAGTTTTCAGGAAGCTCTTCTCAAAGACGGCCGCGTGATTGGCAGGCCGAGCAGAGGCCGACCGAGCGAAATCGAGCAGGGGAATGCCCGCTCATCTTCGTCCGCGGCTGCGTATTTCCTTGAGGTAATGAACGTTCTCGATGACCTTGCCCGTGCCCATAGCGACCGCGCTGAGCGGGTCGTCCGCAACGTTTACCGGAAGCCCCGTTTCCTTCGATAAGAGCCTGTCGAGCCCTCGGAGGAGCGAACCTCCTCCCACCATGACGATGCCTCTGTCAACGAGGTCCGCAGATAGCTCGGGGGGGCATCGCTCCAGCGAGACGCGGACGGACTCAACAATGGTCGAGACCGGCTCAGCAAGCGCCTCGCGGATTTCCTCCGAGTTGACGGTGAGCGTCTTGGGAAGCCCGGCGACGAGGTCTCGCCCCTTGACCTCGATGGTGAGCGGTTCATCGAGGGGAACGGCGGCGCCAACTTCGATCTTGATTTGCTCCGCGGTTCTCTCGCCTATCATGAGGTTGTAACTTCGCTTCATGTACTGGATGATCGCTTCGTCCATCTCGTCCGCGGCGACTCTCACGCTCCGGCTGAAGACGATTCCGGCGAGTGAGATGATGGCCACCTCGGTCGTGCCGCCCCCGATGTCAATAATCATGTTGCCGGCTGGCTCGTGAACCGGCAGACCCACCCCCATGGCGCCGGCCATCGGCTCTTCGATGAGAAAGACGTCCCTCGCGCCGGCTCGGCTCGCGCTATCCTGAACAGCCCTCTTCTCCACCTCGGTAATGCCCGAGGGCACCGCTATGACCACGAGAGGGCTGATTAGCGCCTTGCGATTGTGGATCTTTCGCATGAAGTACTTGATCATGTTCTCGGTGATCTCGAAGTCGGCGATCACGCCGTCTCTGAGCGGCCGAATTGCCACAATGGACCCCGGCGTGCGGCCGAGCATCCTCTTCGCTTCCTCTCCGACGGCGAGGATCTTGTTCGTGTCCTTCTGTATGGCAACCACCGATGGCTCTGTCAGAACGATCCCCTTTCCTTTGACGTACACCACGGTGTTTGCCGTTCCGAGATCAATGCCCATGTCGTTTGAGAAAAAGCCCCAAAGTCTATTCAGAACCATCTAAGCTCCTCCCTGGCATCATGAATTCCCTTCGGTCGCTTCTCCGGACGAGTCCTCACAGGAATGATTAAATCACACCGCTTGATTGAAACGCAATACAAAAAGAGCTGCAATCGTAATGTCTTAGTTACCGGCGGCTGAGGTTCGGATCTCATAGGACGCAGAGTAGCCCTTCTGCCGGTGGCATCCTGGCCCCCCCCGAGGGCGAGACAGCCTCGGGACTGCCGCCCAGACGGCGGCGTTACACAGATGGCAACACTGACCTCCCGTCGGAGTCATGGGCAGGATGCCCATGCCACCGCAGGGGAGGACGTGGTGTTTCTCATCTTCCTCTCTGTGCCTTTGCGACTCTGCGTTATCCGCCTTTTTCCTTCCGCAACTCGGTACCCGCCTGAGACTGTCACCATGAAAGCGGGCTGCAAAGACGCCTCGGGCGATTCTCAGTCAAGCGCCTCTTTCAGAAGGCGTTGGACATCCTCTCCCATGACTTTTCCGGGCGTGCGAGGCACGTTTTTCTTCGCCATCACGTAATCGAGGAACGAAACTATGTCGTCCTCTTTCACGCCGTATGACCCGATTTTTGTGGAAACCCCGAGGGATTCCGCAAAATTGAGAAAAGCAATATGTCCCCCCCCGCGGGCATCGAAGATCGAGTAGATTTTGCCAACCTTCTCGGGGGAAGCCTTTTCGACGAGCTTGAGATAGTGTCCCAGAAGCGCGCCGTTCGCCCTTCCGTGGGAGACGCCGTATTTCAGGGTCAGATAGTAGCCGAGGGCGTGCAAAAGCGTGGTGCCCGCCTGGGCGATGACCATCCCCGCCACTGCCGCCGCATAAAGCATTCCGGCGCGGGCGTCAAGGTCCTCGCCGTCCCGGACCGCCGAGGGGAGGTGCTTCTTGATAGCTCTGATGCTCTCTAAGGCGAGCGAATCGCCGAGGGGTTGGGAACGCCGCGTCAGGTATCCCTCTATGGCATGAGACAGCGCGTCGAGGCCGGTGTCGGCGGTGATGTCTTTCGGCATGGTCACGCTCAATTCGGGGTCGAGCACGGCGAGAATGGCGAAGGTTCGTGGGCTGTTTAGGTTGAGCTTATCGGTTCCCTCGTCGTTGTTGATGATGGCGTACTGCGTCGTCTCGCTGCCGGTGCCGGCTGTTGTGGGAACGCACACCAGCGGCAAGGGCGCGTGCTCGAACCGGTGTATCGGAAAAAGCTCCATGAGCGGTTTGTCGTTTGTCGCCAGGACCGCAGCAGCCTTTGCGGCATCCATGGCGCTCCCTCCGCCCAGGCCGATGACGAGTTCGGCTCCGCTTTCCGTCGCGAGTCGGCCCGCTGCCTCGACCTCGGAAACGCTGGGGTTGGGCGAAGCGCTGGCGAAGCTCACTTCGCGAACGCCGGCCTTTCGGAGAATGCCCTCTAAGCGGTCGCACAGACCTGTCCGCCGTGCGAAACTTCGCCCGGTGACGACCGTCACATTTTCCACTTTCGGCATAAGCTCTCCGAGCTTCTCAATCGCTCCTCGCTCCAGAACGATGCGAGTGGGCATGTGGTACGAAAAATCCTGCATTTCCAGCTCCTCGCGTCAGATCGGCGTATTTGTCTCGACAGGATAACAGGATAGACCGGATCGTTCAAGGAATGTGAGGTATCCAGTCAATCGGAACCCGCGTGGGGCGCCCTGAAAAACCAGGAAGAACAAGCAATTGGTTGACAAGTTGTCGCAGAGTCTGCACTCCGCCGCCCCGGCGGGGTCGAAGGAGATACCGTGGTTGTGGAACTGAAGTCCGTCTGGCCCCTGGTCAGTGCTCATGAGATACCCCGCGAGACGCGGGGTAGGCCTTGTCTTGAATTTCGGAGAACGGGAAGCGGAGGTAAAGCGAAGGGTCAAGAACCTTTCGCAGGGATTAACAGGATTCCAACAATCCCGTCCATCCTGTCATCCCGTCAAAAAAAATACGTGACCGAACTTACGAAGAGAAGCACTAAGTTGCGCTTGCATCCTGAAACGGCTCGTCGAGTTTTCAGGTAACTTCCGGCTATCACGGTGAAGACGCGCCTTCCGCGGCCGCGCGGGCGACACACGGGTTTGCTCAAAGATACAGCTCAGCCGAGACTCGGAACGCCTCCTCGGGCGGGCCAAAAAACTCCCCGGAGGGAAAGACCGACAACTCATATCGTTCGCCTGCGTAACTGTAGAAGGCGAATCCCCAGCGGTCACCACCGAGGTAGCGCAGCCGGCACAGATGCGTCGGCGTATTCAGCAGCCGTTCCAGGTACTCCTCCCGGCTCTCCGGCCAATCTGGCGGCGGCCAACCCGGCCCGAGGGGCTCGGGTTCCTTGTAAGCATCAATGTAACAGAACTGCCCGTGAAAGCGGATATCCAGACGGGTGTAGCGACCGACAAAATGCTCTTCGGCGTAACGCCGGATACGTTCTTTCGTGCTGAACTTGGTTACGTCCGGAATTTTCTTGCCCGCACTGCCGGGGCTGAACACCCACTGCTTTGGCGCCATTTTCATCCATTCCTTTTTTTCCACCGCTTCGGCTTTAGGGACGCGCGACTCTGTTCTCCCGCTTCGCTTTCCCACCGGGCAGGTTCTCCGGCTCCCGCACTGTTAGCGCTTGAACAGCCACGTCGTCAAGTATCTCTCGCCGGTGTCGGGCAGAAGCACCACGAGCAACTTCCCCTCGTTCTCTTTTCTTTGCGCCAGCTCGAGCGCCGCCCAGACCGCCGCGCCGGAGGAGATTCCCGCAAGGATTCCCTCCTCCTTCGCCAGTCTCCTCGCCATCTCACCGGCATCCTCGTCTCTCACCGGCATGACCTCATCTATCAGAGAAACATCGAGCACGTCGGGAACGAATCCCGCGCCGATTCCCTGAATCTTGTGGGCGCCCGCCTCCCCTCCCGACAACACGGGAGAGTTCTTTGGCTCAACAGCTATGACCTTAACCGAAGGCTTCCTTTTCTTGATGACCTGAGCTATCCCCGTCAGCGTCCCTCCTGTTCCCACTCCGCAGACCACGATGTCCACCTCGCCGTCAGTATCCCTCCATATTTCCTCCGCGGTGGTTTCCCGGTGAGCTTTTGGGTTCGCCGGATTCTTGAATTGCTGCGGCATGAACGAATTCGGAGTGCTTTTGACCAGTTCCTCAGCCTTCTCGACCGCCGCGGGCATCCCTTCCGCCCCCGGTGTCAGCACCACCTCCGCGCCGAGGATGGCGAGAAGTTGTCGCCTCTCCACGCTCATGGTATCCGGCATCGTCAGGATGAGCCTGTAACCCCTCGCCGCGCACACGAAAGCCAGCCCAATCCCCGTGTTGCCGCTCGTCGCCTCCACGATTGTAGTGTCCTCCCCGAGCAATCCTTTTTGCTCCGCGTCTCGGATCATGCTCACCGCGACCCTGTCCTTCACGCTGGAAAGAGGATTGAACGACTCCAGTTTCCCCACAACCTCCGCTTTAGCTCCTCCAACAACTTTGTTGAGCCTGACCAGCGGCGTGTTGCCTACCGTCTCCGTGATGTCCCCAAATATCCTTTTCATACTCCCTTCTCCTCGGAAAGGTCCGCGAACCGCGTCTCCGCCCCCCCCACGCTACCATTTCTCGTACCGCACGATGTCGCTGATGAGAAGTCTGGGCCGCGGCGGCGGCACATCCGTCGGGTAGCCGATTGTTAGCAACTGGACAACGCGGATGTCGTCCGGAATCCCGAGGATTTTCTTGACCTCGTCCTCGTCAAACGCCCCGACCCAACACGTTCCCAAGCCCTCCTCCAGCGCCTTGAGCGTCATGTGGTCAACGGAGATAGCCACGTCAATCGGGTACGAGAGCTGCCCACAAGACATCACGTGGTTATCGGTTTCGGCGCATGCTGCGATTACCGCTGCTGCCTGACCGACAAAGCTCTGCCCCTTTGCAGCTTTCATTAACTTTTGCCGCGTCTCCTTCTCTTTCACGACCACGTACCGCCACTCCTGTCGGTTGGCGGCAGAGGGCGCCAACCTTCCTGCCTCCAGAATCAGGTTGAGCTTTTCCTCTTCCACGGGCCGGTCCGCGTAGTTGCGGATGCTTCTCCTCTGTCTGATAGCTTCCATCACCTCCATGGCTGTCGTCCTCCTTTGGCACGTAAATCGAATTATTCCCTTTGGTCTCGGTCTGCACCCCCGGCCGGACATGCTTTCGACCACGGGCGCCATTTTCAAACCGCTGCTTGCCCACAGGCTGTCAACTTACAAAACTATCATATTCCGGGTTGATTTCGCAAGGCGGCTCCTCTCACGGGTGCGGCTACCAAATCGTGGCATGTGAGGCAGGCTTCCTTCAATCAGGTCGCTGTCGCCATTTCGCCCTGCCGGCCTTTAGCCGGCGCCATCCTTAGCCACCTGCTTCAGCTGGTGGTCTTCGCATACGCCGTCTCTGTCGTGGGAGCCGGCTTCAGCCGGGCTTCTCGAACAAAAGGGATTCATCCATACCTTGCCACGCAAATACAGCCGCACCTCCTCTCACGCGTGCGGCTACGTTTCAGCGGCGGAACTGTCCTTGGACCCTGCCCGTGCGAGAATCGCCACCGAGCTTCCACGCCGCCCTTTGGGAAAAGGAGAAAACGCCGGGCTATTCGAACTGGCCTCGAGGAATCTTTCGAGTCGTCACGCACATATCTTGCCCTTTCAGGGCTCATCCTCAATACACGGTTCGCTCCAGACAGATGAGAGCGGACCCGCGTGCCACTGAAATGCAGCCACGCCCTCCGCATTCCTTTACTTGCTATTATTGGCGAAAAGCTTTATCATATTCAAGGTCGGCCGCGGCTGGGTAAGGCGCCGACGGACGTGCCGCCTACGGCATCGCGGTCGGGTAAGGTCGCCCGAAGAGTTCTTTGTGGCCGCCAAGAAACGGATAAGCTCACCAATTCGAAGGAGGGTTGGCGATGGGCAAACCTGTAATGGTTGGGTCGAAAAGCACGAAGGAGTCGGAGACGCGAGTGTTTTCCGGTGCGACAGTGGAAGCAGTCGGCGATAAGGTCGCGCTGTTCATGTCCGCTCGCGGGTATCGCCTCGAAAACGGTACGAAGATTCAAGGCGTGTATGGACGAGGAAGCGCCGGGGCCCATGCCATCCTCGGTCCAATTGCCAGGCGTCAGAAGTACAACATCACCGTCGTTCAGGATGGCGAAAATGTCGCTCTGGTTGTTGCCAAGGGAATGTCGGGCATGGGCGGAGGAGTTCTCGGCGCACGCAAAGTCAAAAAAGAGTTTCAGGCGATAATGGCGGGACTTCAGGAGAGCATCCTTTCGTGAGTTCCGGCAGGGCGAGTGCCGCTGGTTGAAGGATGCCTGACATGTCAAGTGACTCACTGGATAATCTGCGCGAACGGCCCGGAAGCTCTCTCGAGGAAGAGCTGTCTTTCGTTGCCCCCCCCCACTGCCGAAACAGAAGCGAAAACATCCTCTGTTTCACGGGCAAATCGCAGGCTCTGTCCCAGTACAGCCTCCAAATACCGCCCAGCCCCTTTAATCGGGTGGCGCTGCATTTAAGTGGCTGGGTTTGCCAAAGGTAACACGGCCGTCTCGGCGGCTGTCGCGGCGGGCGCCCCGCCCGATATCAGGTATTATTTTATCAATTCATGGGTACAATCTTCCGTTTCTTTATAGCTTTATCTGAACGAAAATCAGGGGCTTTTTCCGGGGCGACTTCGGGCTAAGGGAGCGTTTACAGATCCTCCAGAATCGCGTCCCTCGTGCGGGACAGATGTTGAAAGCCGGAGGGATAGACGATTCTGCGCACGGGCACCCGCTCGGCCATCTCGGCGAACAGCTTCAATCTGTGCGGTTGTAATCCCACGGCCTCCACAGTTCGAGCCGAAAACGAATACCGCGTAAGCTCAATCACCGCATCCCTCGGTGAGATGGGTGCAATTTCGATTTCCGGCTGCCCGTTTGGAGACTCACGGCGCTCGAGGACATAGAGACAGCCAAGCGGTTGCGACGACTGGCAGAAGCTGCCGAAGCCGTCGGCCCCCACGGGCACTCGCCGCTTGGAATATGCGGGGTGCACGCGTTCCAGTTCCCGGTGCTGACCCAGGAAATGGCGGGCTTCGTCCGGCCAAAGGCGCATCTGAGGATAGCCCGGACGCCCCACGAACGTGCCCTCACGCTCCTCGACGGGAAGGATGTCATCGGCAAGTAGCGGATAGCCGTCCTGCATCAATGCGGCCGCTATGGTACTCTTGCCGTTACCTCTCAGGGAGAGGAAAACTACAGCATGGCCTTCTATCACGACGGCTGATGCGTGCAGCGCCGGGATGCCCTGCTGTTCTAACCAAAAAGAGAGCACCGAGCCGAGGAGGCGAATCTCCACCAGGTAATCGTGAGCCTGGTCCAGCAGATGGCAGGTGATGCGCTGGGCCCCGACATAGAAGTCAGCAACCTCGGTGAATCGCAGCAGATTACACGTGTCCAGCCGGTACAGGAAAAAGGTGCTTTCGCCTCGGGCAGTCCGGTAAGGGCTAACGTATATAGGTGTCGGGTTCTCGCGGGCGAGGCCGGGTGGGGCAACCGGGACGCACGCGAAAACCACGTCGGGAACACCGCTGGCTGGCAACAGCCTGCTGGCGAAACCGAAATCGCTGGCGAGATTCAAGCCGAAAACAGTGTAAAGCAGCCGCTCCGTGCGGCCAGAACGTGTATCGGGCTCAGTTATCCGCTGTTGAACCATCCCGCCGTCCCAGGAGAGACCCCGGGCGAGGAGACCGGACGCGAAGGCAAGCGCGTCTTGGCTCGGGGTCGCTTCGTGCGAGTCGTGTTCATTCAGAGATGGGCAACTGCACACACCCCAGTTCCCGTGTTGGAGCATAGCCGAGCGAACATGGACAGCCACGGCAGCAGGGCCCAAGCAGTCACCGCACTCGACATTTCAGCCGCCATCTTCCCCACGAAGCTGGCAAAGGACAGATGCGTTGAGGATGTTTGACAGGTTTTTTCCGAGGCTAAGCCTCGACGGCCACGGGGCTTCCACGTCTCAACACGGTACTTCGAACAGTGTTCCGGCCCGAGCGACGGCCTACGACAACAGAAGCGCTGGCCTGCTCAATTCCCGTTTTTCGCAACGGCCAGATCTAGAATACGGCCTTCTCCGGGACAGACAGGGCCTACATTCTCCCTGACGCTCACGGCGCCTGCTGCTGTTGAAACGAACACCGAACCTAGCGCCCGCCTCAAGACTTCGCTCGGACTTCCGGCGCGGCGCTCGAAAGGAGAACCCAGGCAAGGCGCGTGCTACGATGTGAACCCGGCCCCGTCTAGCTCCGGCGGCTTGGGCCCCCCCCTCGTGAGATCCTCGATTGAGCCCCACTCGCGCAATTCGGGTCCCCGGTAGACCTTCTTGCTCGCCTGGCTGCGGATCTCTCGAGCGGTTTGTATCACCTGCCCTCCCTCTTCCTTTTTCCTCTCCATCTCTCCCTCCCGTCATCAATGATAGACACTACGCGCGGCGTACACGGCTTGAACTTACGGCGAATGTTAGCACACGCCGACTTTTCCTGCAAGAACTATTTTCAAACATATCATAATATCTCTTGAGCCACAGCTCAAGAACAATCGTCGGAAAAAGCGTGAGAGCCCAGTTCCCCTTCTTGCCCGCACGGTACCGCTCATACGCAGAACGCAGCCTGTCTGCATCCACGATACCCATTTTACCCAATAATGGAGCTTTCAGCAAGCCTTTGACCTGGTCGGCCTCCTTGTCTCGCAGGCTGAGATCGGCGAAACTGTTAAATATGGTTTTATCCTTCCGAAGCCGGATGACATCAGGCAATATGCCTGCCATGGCCCGCCGTAAAAGCAGCTTGCGGCATTCCCCCCGGAACAGTTGTTCCGGGGGAATGGATAAGATAAATTCCAGCAGGCGACGGTCCCAGAAAGGGTGGCGTGCCTCCAAACCGAAGCGTGCGGCTGTATTGTCGTACCAATAGATTCCAGGTCCGGCGCCCAGAGTGATAGCGAACTCGTAGATATCCTGTCGAGCCATGTTGCGAAAGTGCCGTGTGACGGGCGGATGAGCGAGCCGTTCGGCAAGGCCGATTCTGCGGCCGAAACCCAGCGAAATCCACTCCGGGACCCGAGAGGGCTTGTTTCGGCCAATCAATCGCCGAAGGGCCTGGTTGATACAGTCGGGCAGCAACGGCCGGGCAATTTGCGCGTACAACAGACGGTGGTAGGGTCGGCCCTGTCGGCCGGCGCGTCGGGCTAAGTCCCACAGGACGCCTATGTGGCCCTGCAACAGCCGATCTGCCCAAATCAACGGGCTGCCCCATAACAGACTGTCCCCACCCTCCCCGGTCAACAATACCCGCCCTCCTCGTTCCCTGAGCCGCATCATCGCGTGGCGGGTGGTGGACTCAAACCACAAAGCGGGAGACTCCAGGCTGGGCCGGAGTACCACCGGTTCTCGCAAGAACCAGAAGCGCTCCGCTGGGATGTACTCGATCTCAACGCCCAGCTCGTCCGCCATGGCCCGGCTGTAGCCTCGCTCATCACAATCTCTCAGACGGTCAAAGGCGTACGAATAGGCAATCAATCCGGGCGAGTCCCCGTTCGCAGAAAGCATGTGCTGGCTGACGGCTGCTATCGAGCACGAGTCGAGCCCGCCGCTCATGGTAATCCCTACGGCTTTGCCCCGGGTTCGCAGATGATCAGCCACCGCGCGACGAAAGAGATGAAGAAAGTGCGCGGCGTAGTCCTCGTCGCGGCGATAGACCGTACGGGCTGACGGATCAATATCCCAGTAGCGTTTCAGCCGAATCCCCGCTCGCGTTGCAGTGAGACGGTGTGCGGGCGGCAGCCGCCGCACATCAAGGAACATCGTGGACCCTTGGTCATAGAAATTCACCGTCAAGTGGTCTGCCATGGCCACTTCGTCCAGGCGACGAGGTATTTCGGGATTTTGGAGGATTTGCTGGAGTTCGGAAGCAAAGCACAGTGTCTGGTTGACCCGACTGTAGTGCAGCGGCTTAACGCCGCACGCATCCCGGGCGCAAAAGATTTGCTGCTTTCGCCCATCCCAGACCGCAAAGGCAAAATCGCCGAGGATGTGCACCGGACATTCCGCGCCCCAACACGAATACGCTGCCAGGATCAGGTCGGCGTCAGTGGGGTCTTTCTCCCGGAGATACCCCCTGGGTCCCAAGACCTCGATCAGCTCCTGCCGGTTGTCCACCCGAGCGTCCGCTGCCAAGCAAACCAGACCATCGCTGCTGAGTAAAGGCTGCCGTTCCCGCACGGACTCAGGCGTGACATGCAGCGCCAGGTGGGCGAACCCCACGTTGCCATTGGTCCAGTAGCGGATGCCGTCGGGGCCGCGATGAGCGGCAGACTCTGCCATTTTGCGCAGCATATCAGGGTCCACCGGGGCCCCGTCCCTATTGAAGATACCGCAGATTCCGCTCACAGGTCAGCCTCTCGCGCTACCAGCGGTGCATAGCTGGCAATGATTTGTTCCCGCTCCGCGATAGCAGCTCCCGCCTGCTCAAGCCAGGCGTGGGCATGGAGCCCATCGAGTTCCTTGCGTACGCCGATGCGCAAGTCCGTGGGAATACCTCGCCTGCCCAACAGCCATTGGAGAACCAGAGACTGCTGGAGACAACGCATTGGAAACAAGTGATTCCGCCCGGCGATACTCACGATCCAACGCAGGTGTTGAATAATCTCGGACTTCTCATCGGATCTGAGATGGTCTCGATACCTCCTTCTCGCCGCCGCAAGCCGTTGCACCCGTGAGAAGGGCAGCGTGCGAACACTCAGGTCAGCGAGCAGAAGGAATATCCAAGCCTGCAATACGACCCACCTATCATGCCATGGCAGGGCGAACGCGGCGCGAAAGTTGGCCATCAGGGATTTGAACCATTTCATGAGAATCGCGGTCACAGATAGAGCCCTTCCGGTCCTCCGGGAAAGGCGAACAGCGGGGATTATACGTGACGCGACGCCCCGTGTCAACAGGCGTTACACAAACGGGTTTGGCTAAATGTGAACACAAAAACAAGGCAGGGCGGCGAGAGAAGCGGCTGCAAGGATGCGGACACACCCCTGGCACGAGTAACGGAAGGAAAAACACCAAAAAAGGGAGACCGCGTTCCTTGTACGGCCTCCCCCATATCTTGTTGCGCCCGTGGTTAGAATTTCAGCAGGCGTTTCTTTCTGGCAAAGAACAGAAGGCCGGAAAGCCCTGAACCGAAAAGCAGCAAAGTGGAACCTTCTGGCACCGGCGACACCGGCACCTCAACGATGGCCGGTTGGACATCTTCACGGGGGTCAGCCAGAACCGCCATGACTTGACCCGGCCCAGGCTCGAAACCGGAAGCATTATTGGTTGGGTTGAGAGCATCATTCACGATACCCTGAGCGACTGGGTCTAAGATTGGGTCGGTGAGCTGCATTAGGGGATCCATGAAGTACCATATCGCGGCCTGACGGGACCACCACGACAACCCATTCGTGGTGTTGATGATATAGTTGATGACGTTCCAGTTGCTCTTGCTCGGATTCAGAGGGATAGCCGGGTCATACGTCGAGTACAACGCGACCGAGTAGTGTGTCCCAGTCTTCCAGTCTATGTTGACATTCATATCTGCGCACCAACCAAGATATACACCCTCATTTATGTCGTAATCTCCGGGCGGAAGAAAACCGGAAAGGGTTAGATCCCAGGTGCTAACAGACGCATTAAAATTAACAACCATGTCCGCTGAGGTGGGCAGATTAAGGATGGGAACCGCAACTGCTTGTTGGGTCCATAGTCCCGCCATCAACAGGACACCCATGATCGCCACGCCGCGAAGCAACACACTGATTTTAACCGCTTTTTTGATCTTCACCCCGACTCCTTCTCTTAATTGTGTCTTTTGCTGTTAATGCTATCGCGAACGGCGACACTGTCACTGTAGCAAGAAGCATACCACACAGCTGGCCAGGTTGTAAGCTGCGTCTCGACAAAGGATTAGGTATATGGCGAGGTTTGCTTATCCGCTTCCTGTAATACACCCGTTATGTTGGATTTCGGCAACGTTGAGCGGCCGCCAACGGGCTAAGTCTCGATATGGCAAGGGGCTACCCCACAATCCGTCCATGTTTCTAAAACGCAACGCTGTTGCCTCATTGCATTCATTTGTGACATGACAGACTAATCTCGGCCGTTTTTCATGCTCATGGCGCTAATCCGCTGGCGATGAGCAAGTTGTGATGTGCCTTGCGTCAGTGAAAAGCCCTCCTTGAGAGTCAGAATGTAACATTCGTCTGACTCAGGCTCATGCGCCCCGATAGAGAGACCCGAAGTCAAACCATTCTTCACTCTCCTTTCCACGCCACCCAAAACGGCTGTACTCGGCCGCACGGGCGCCGGCGTATTTCCGTGGGAAGTTATGGATGAATCCCTTGTTCGAGAAGCCCGGCTGAAGCCGGCTGTCACGAGAAGAATCTCGTATCCGATACCACCGACTAAAGCCGGTGGCTAACTCCGCCGCCCGCCGAGGGCGGGAGAAAAGGAGACGGTGGCCCTTTCCGTTCTATGATAGAGGGACAGCGGGCACAGACCCACGGCGTCAACGTGCGACGGGACAGGTTCAAAAGGAGGCGTGAGGGCACGCCACGGAGACGCGGCCGCACCCGGCCGCACACCCGCGTTGCCTCCGTGGCCAAGAAATGCTACACTTCCTGCAGAGCGCGATAGGGAGTCGGGTATGCCCCGTTAATTACGAGGGGCGCCCGCCATTCCCGGGCGCCGCCGCCAGACCCGGAGAACAGTGCCATGAACAAGCCAATATGGATAGTCGGGCTGATTGCGTTAGGAGCGGTCATTTTCTTTCTCGCCAGGAGTACAGACGAGGGCGACAACAAGTCCCCGTCGCCGCCGCCTCTTCCCTCGGCGCAGCCGAAAAAGCCTGAGCTCACGGTGGTGAACATCCGCTGCCCCCTCTGCGAAGGCTATGGCTATGTCATGACGCCCGGTAGGACGGGTATGAGGAGGCGAGTGTGCCAGTTTTGCGGAGGGAAAGGGGTGAAGGTTCTTCGCATCCCGCCGGGGCACGTGATTTGTCCGGATTGTCAGGGTTTTGGCCGGATACAAGGCCCCAAGCGTTTTCTCGTCTGCCCCAGGTGCAGTGGGCGGGGCTACATAAGAGAACCGTTTCGCACAAATCAATAGGCTCTGCGGCCGGACTTCTTTCTGGACTAAATTGACTCGGAAACTTACAAACTCTCATCAATGGAGGCAAAATGAAATCGTTGCGACTTTCCGCATTCGTTCTACTGGGGCTGTTGCTTGCTACCGCTGCTGAAACCACAGTGGAAGTTCAGCAATACCATGTCCGCGAGCTGTCTCTCCCCGGGTCGAAGACCCACGACAACAACTTCATGGTTGATGTTTCTGCGACCTTCGAGGGGCCGAACGGAGAAAAGCTGACTGTCCCCGGCTTCTACGACGGGGGAAATACATGGAAAATTCGTTTCTCGCCCGTCTCCCTCGGAAAATGGAGCTATACGACGCAATGCGAAGGCGACGCCGGAATGCGCGGCAAACGCGGCGTTATCGAATGTATCCCAAACTCCAACTCCAACATCCACGGCCGCTTGAAGGTTGACCCCGAGCATGCCCGCCATTTCACCTACGAGGACGGCACGCGATATTTCCTCCTCGGCTTCGAGGCCGATTGGATATGGGCTTTGGACATGTCCGAACCCGCCATCCCCAATCTGAGAAAGTTCGTTGACGCCATTGCCGCGAATGGATTCAACCATATTGTCATGAATGCGTACGCGCACGACACATCCTGGTCGAGAGGGCACGTGAGCCGTTGGGACTACGGGCCGCCGGAGATGTATGCCTGGGACGGCACAAATGAAAAGCCGGACCATAGCAGCATGAACCTTCGCTTCTGGCGCCATTACGACAGGGTCATCCGTTACCTTCAGGAGAAGGGGATAATCGCCCACATCATGCTGCGTGTTTATAACAAGATGGTCAACTGGCCCGAGAACGGCAGCCCGGAGGATGACCTTTACTACAAGTACATCGTGTCCAGGTATCAGGCTTTCTCGAACGTCGTGTGGGATTTCTCCAAAGAAGCCCATAACGAAAAGGACGCCAAATACAAGGTCGCCGTTATCAAAGCCATCAAGAGATGGGATGCCTCCGACCATCCTGTCACCGTCCACGACGATAACGGCAACTACGATAACGGCAACTACAACATCTGCGATTTTCGGTCGGACCAGCAGCACAGCCGCTGGGGCGAGACCATCCTCGCTCAGCTGAAGGCGAGAGACTGGCCCGTCCTGAACATCGAGTACGGCTACGAGCGGGGCGCGGAAAAGCTCCGGACATACCGCGTCATGCAGACCTGGCAGGAAGTGCTTCGAAGAACCTACGAGATAATCTGCGCCGGCGGCTACGCTAATTACTACTATTCAAACACTTCGTGGGACCTCGTCAAATGGCAGCCCGAGCCGCCCGGCTGGAAGAGGTACTTGATCCTGAAAAAATTCTTCGATCGCGTGCGATACTGGCGGATGACGCCGCAGGGACGGGTGAACGGAGCGTGGGTTCTCGCTGACAAAGGGAAAGAGTACGTCATCTTCGCCCCTCGCGGCGCAACGGTTCCATTCAGCGTATCGCGTGCAACATCTCCCCTCCTTGCCGAGTGGTTGAACATCTACACAGGCGAGACAGTACCCGCCGGCACGGTTGACAACGGCGACCAGTCCAAAGAATCGCCCTTCGGCTCACAGCCCGTGGTCCTGCACCTGCGGAAAAGGCCTTAGTGCTCTGCTTGATAAGCTCGGTCACGTATTACATTTTTCAAAAAGGCAGAAACTCCCGCGAGGGACCGGATTTTGCACGAAGAATATGTAGTCGTATTCGCGGGCACCATTTAGCCGCCGGCTTCAGCCGGTGGTCACGCGCATGGGGAATCAATCCCCATAATGGCACACACACGCCGGGTGTGAGCGATGCAGCAGCCTGACCGCGCACAATCCGAAGCATCGGTCTTTAGCCGCCGGCTTCAGCGGGTGCGTAACAAGGGCGCCATGAGGGAATCGAGAGGCCGGTATCATGGCGTTCTTGACTATAAATCCGGCTGCGTTCCTCCGATGAAGATCAACCCCGCGTACCGCGCGGCTTTGGGCCATGCTTTTCCGCCAGGGGTTGACTGCATTTGCGCTATTTCATGGTCCGGCCTGCTCGTCTGCTAAGTGTTCTCGTTGGCAAGTTCGGTCACATATTCGGGTGCTGCAAACAGGAAAAGGCTATCAAACACATGAGATTTTGCATCCACAATACCTGTCCGTATTTACGAACCCCTGTACTTAGCGGAACGCCGCCCCGCTCTGGCGGGGCAGTCCCGAGGGCGTCTCGCCCTCGATTCTTTCCTACATCCTTCGCGTCTTTGCGCCTTTGCGAGAAGTCTGCCCCGTCCCGAACCTATTTTTTGAATCATGTCCATCCTTTATCCTGTGCATCCTGTTATCCCGTCAAAAAAAGCTCTTTTGAAACGCTATACGTGACCGTATTTGCGAGTTCATGCACTAAGTGGCATGGGCATCATGCCCATGATCCCTACACGGGCGAGACGCCCGTGCCACGATGCCACCGCATTCGCGTGTGCCGGCCGCCGTCTGCGCGGGGGCAGGATGCCCCCGAGACAGCCGGCAAGATGCCGGCGGCATGACGCGCGGACCCGAAAGCTGGAGAAAGAAAACGCGACGTTGAAGGCCAAACTGGCGCAGAGGGACGAAGTGATCGCGGAGATCATGGCGTCGCACGTGGCTCTAAAAAAAAGTCTTGGCGAAGTTTGAAGGGTTTCTGGGTGTCGCATGACATCCGGGACGAGGTGATTGATTACGTGCGGTATTGGTCGGAAAGGACAGAACTGGCGGCGACGCGGCTGGTCCGCTGGATGGGGATCAGCCGAAGCAAGTACTACCAATGGCGGAGTCGGTATGGGAAGGTCAACGAGCATCCCGCCGTAGGCGGGAGATTCCGAGGGACTTCTGGCTGGAGGAGTGGGAGAAGGAAGCGATTGTGCGGTTTCACCTGGAGCATCCTCGGGACGGATATCGCCGGTTGACGTACATGATGATGGACGCCGACGTTGTAGCAGTCAGTCCCAGTCCCGCAAGGCGGGATATAGGACCTTGAAACGGAGGGATCTCCTTGGGAGATGGAACCGCAAGAGATCGAAGAAGGGTCAGGAGTTTCGACAGCCGTCGAAGCCGCACGAGCATTGGCACACGGACATCTCTCACATCAATATCTGCGGCACCTTTTACTATCTGTGCGCCCTGTTGGACGGCTACAGTCGGTACATAGTGCACTGGGAGATTCGAGAATCCATGACGGAAGGCGATGTGGAAACGATCATCCAGCGTGCCCGGGAGAAGTTTCCCGAGGAGCTGTCACGGATCATCTCGGACAATGGCCCCCAGTTCGTAGCCAAAGACTTCAAGGAGTTCATTCGCCTCTCCGGGATGACACACGTGAGAACGTCCCCCTATTATCCGCAGAGCAATGGCAAGATTGAGCGGTGGCATCAATCGCTGAAAAGCGAATGCATTCGGCCCCAGACATCCCTTTCGCTGGAGAATGCGAGGCGAGTGGTGGGCCGTTTCGTCGAGGAGTACAACACCCTACGCCTCCACAGCGCCATGGATACATTGCCCCCAAGGACAAACTGGAAGGGCGAGCTCAGCAGATTTTCGCCGAGCGGGACGCCAAACTTGCCGCCGCCAGGGAGAGGCGAGCCACCCGACGCAGGCAGCAGCGCTACCAACAAAAAGATCCACTGAAACCATGGTTGACAAGCAGGGAGGAGATGGCGATACTCAGCTCAGCCGGTGAAATCCCGCGAAGACGCGGGACTGGAGAGCAACCCGCCAGGGATAACCGGTCGGGGTTTCGCCGAAAGGCCCCAGCGGGAACAACCATTGCGTGTTGTTCACGTTCCCCTATGCACCCTTTCGGAGATTCCCCCCATGCCGCAGAAAACTCAGCCGTGCTACGCCCAAGGCAGTAGCTTAAACATGAACCGGAGGTGCCCAATTCACGCTGAACCAACACAAAAGGAGGCTCCAAATGGCGAAGAAAAGAAAAACTCTCACGATGAGTTCTGGCACCCCTGTTGCCGATGACCAGAACTCGATGACGGCGGGTCCCCGAGGACCTGTCTTAATCCAGGACGTCCACCTCCAGGAGAAACTGGCACACTTCAACCGGGAACGGATGCCCGAGCGCGTGGTCCACGCCAAGGGGGCCGGTGCGTGTGGCTACTTTGAGGTCACCAACGATGTGACGAAATATACCAAGGCCAATTTCCTCTCTGAGGTGGGTAAGCGGACAGAGGTTTGCGTGCGCTTCTCTACCGTTGGCGGGGAGAAAGGGTCCGCCGATTCCGCGAGGGACCCCCGCGGCTTCGCCGTGAAGTTCTACACCGAGGATGGCAACTACGACATGGTGGGGAACAACACGCCGGTTTTCTTCATCCGGGATCCCCTGAAGTTCCCCGATTTCATTCACACCCAAAAACGCAACCCGGTGACCAACACCAAGGATCCGGACATGTTCTGGGATTTCCTCTCCCTGACGCCGGAATCCATTCATCAGGTCACCATCCTTTTCTCTGACCGGGGTACGCCGAAGAACTATCGCCACATGAACGGCTACAGTAGCCACACTTTTAAGTGGTACAACGAGCAGGGTGAGTTCTTCTGGATCCAGTACCATTTCAAGACGGCTCAGGGCATCCAGAACTTGACGCGGGAAGAAGCGGACCGCTTGGCGGGACAGAACCCCGACCATGCCACCCGCGACCTCTACGAAGCCATCGAGCGAGGCGAGCATCCGGCCTGGAAGGTCAATGTCCAGATCATGACCCCCGAACAGGCCAAGGATTACCGGTTCGACATCTTCGACATCACCAAGGTCTGGCCCCACGGCGACTTTCCGCTGATTCCCGTCGGGCGCATGGTTTTGGACCGCAACCCGAAGAACTATTTCGCCGAAGTGGAGCAGGCAGCGTTTTCTCCGGGCAATCTGGTTCCCGGGATCGCCGCTTCTCCGGACAAGATGTTACAGGCTCGCATCATCTCGTACCACGACGCGCATATCCATCGCCTGGGGCCCAACTACCAGCTTCTGCCCGTAAATGCGCCCAAGGCGGCGCCCATGGACAACTACCAGCGCGATGGGTACATGCGATTGGACGCAAACGGTGAAGGTGGACCGAACTATTACCCCAATAGCTTCGGCGGTCCCGAGCCGGATCCCGAGGCGGCCGAGCCCCCGTTCGAAGTCTCGGGGATGGCCGGGCGACATCCCTACACCCATCCCAACGACGACTTCGTGCAGGCGGGTGAGCTGTACCGCAAGGTGATGACGGATGAAGACCGCGATCACCTCATAGGCAATATTGTGTCCCACATAGGTGGGTCGCAGAAGCGCATCCAGTTGCGCCAGACCGCCTTGTTTTACAGGGCTGACCCCGACTACGGAAGGCGCGTAGCAGAAGGGCTGGGATTGGACATCAAGGAGGTGAAGAGGCTGGCCGGGATGTCCCAGGAGGAAAGAGCCAAGGCCACAGCGGAGGGAGTCTGACTCATCTTCTACGGTTGCGAGGGGGGGTGAAAAATCGGGGCCTTGGGAATCAACGACTTAGTGCTGTGCTTCATAAGTTCAGTCACGTATTACATTTTTCAAAGAGGCAGAAGCTCCCGCGAGGGACCGGATTTTGCACGAAGAATATGTAGTCGTATTCGCGAGCACCATTTAGCCGCCGGCTTCAGCCGGTGGTCACGCGCATGGGGAATCAATCCCCATAATGGCACACACACGCCGGGTGTAAGCGATGCAGCAGCCTGACCGCGCACAATCCGAAGCGTCGGTCTTTAGCCGCCGGCTTCGGCCGGTGGTCATCGAACACGCTACATATTCCTATCGGAGCCGGCTTTAGCCGGGCTTCTCGACGAAAGGATTCATCCATTCCGCAACGCGGCTTCCGCGTGCTCAGCTTTGGCCGGAAGAATCTGCCGTTTGTCGCGCAATATATCGCGAAGCAGAAGCAGCACCATGCAAACGGAACCCCGCCTTCAGCGGGGTTGGAAAGCGTGGGCAGGCATGACGTTTCCGGTCGGAAGCACCAAAAACCGCCGGGAGCTGCCGAGGAATGGCTAAAGCCCGTGACCCCGCTGAAGCGAGGCTGAAGCCGGCTTAAAAAGGCGGAGGCCGCACGCCGAGCACGGGCTGAAGCCCGTGCCTAACAGGGGCGCCGGCAGAATCGAGAGGCCGGTATCATGGCGTTCTTGACTACAAATCCGGCTGCGTTCTTCCGATGAAGATCAACCCCGCGTACCGCGGGGCTTTGGGCCATGCTTTTCTGCCAGGGGTTGACTGCATTTGCGCTATTTCATGGTCCGGCCTGCCCGTCTGCTAAGTGTTCTCGTTGGCAAGTTCGGTCACATATTCGGGTGCTGCAAACAGGGAAAGGCTATCAAACACATGAGATTTTGCATCCACAATACCTGTCCCTATTTACGAACCCCTGTACTTAGCGGAACGCCGCCCCGCCCTCGATTCTTTCCTACATCCTTCGCGTCTTTGCGCCTTTGCGAGAAGTCTGCCCCGTCCCGAACCCATTTTTTGAATCATGTCCATCCTTTATCCTGTGCATCCTGTTATCCCGTCAAAAAAAGCTCTTTTGAAACGCTATACGTGACCGTATCTGCGAGTTCATGCACTAAGTGGCATGGGCATCATGCCCATGGTCCCTACACGGGCGAGACGCCCGTGTCACGATGCCACCGCATTCGCGTGTGCCGGCCTCCGTCTGGGGCGGATGCACAGTTGGGGAAGGGAGAAAGGGAAGAGAAGGGTAACGCAAATCCGCAGAGGCGCGGAGAGGGGGATGAGAAAGACTTTGTCCTCGCCTGCCGTAGCATGGGCATCTTGCCCATGATTCTTACACGGTCGGGACACCCGCCTGACGACGGCGGGCAGGCCAGTGCCGCATGGGGGACGGCTGTTCTTTTCGCCCTGAGGGGCACAGCCCCACCTGGCACCGAAAAATCCCAGTCCTGATGCTTTCGCATTGCCCTTGCAACGAAGTCCCCCTGTCCAACTCCTGACTGCGGCATTACTCAAGCACAGCAGATGTGTTTGACAATGGTTTGCCTGCGCGGCATTTTGTTGGGCGAAGAGATATGTGCACAAGGCACGGAACATTATTCTTGTGAGGAGTTTTTTGAGAAAGGGCTTTTGCATGAGCATTCATGGACTGATAAAGCGTTCGCTGCTGTTCGGGTCGGCCATATATCTGGCGCATTGTTTGGGTCTGAGCGCAGAGCAAGAGGACAATCCCATCAAACCGGCGCCCTCGCTGCCAAAGACGACGCCCTGGAATTTGGCCGCGCTGAGTGAACCGCCGACTTTTCAATGGCTTCATCGCACAGGCGGAGTTTGGTCTCTTCTCTACGAGGGTGAGCCATATAAAGGCAAGCCGACGCGTGTTTTCGCTTACTACGGTACACCGGGCACGCTGCGTGGCCGAGCCTCAGAAGACATAGATCTTCCCGGCGTGGTGCTCGTGCACGGAGGCGGCGGGCGCGCGTTCAAGGAATGGGTTGAGTTGTGGGCCAACCGCGGATACGCGGCCATAGCGATGGACCTCGCTGGTTGCGGCCCGGACGGCAAACGACTTTCCGACGGGGGACCGGGACAGAGTGATGAGGACAAATTTGGCCGAATTGATGGTCCCGTGGCAGATCAGTGGTCCTACCACGCGGCGGCGAACGTTGTCCTCGCCCATTCGCTGATTTGCAGCTTCAAAGAAGTGGACGCCCAGCGCACCGCCGTCACGGGTATCAGTTGGGGTGGATATCTGACGTGCATCGTCGCTGGACTTGACAACCGATTCAAGGCCGCTGTGCCGGTGTATGGCTGCGGGTTCCTGGATGAAAACAGTTGTTGGCTGCCACGCTTTGGGAGGATGTCGCCGGAACACCGCGAGAAATGGGTACAGTTGTTCGATCCGTCCATGTATATCGGCTCGGCGACCATGCCCGTGTTCTTCGTGAACGGCACAAACGATTTTGCTTATCCGCTCGACAGCTACGCGAAGACCTATCTTCGTGTGAAAGGCGCCCGCAACCTTCGTATCACCATCCGAATGTCCCACAGCCATAGGGATGGCTGGAAGCCTGAGGAAATCGGCCTGTTTATTGACCAGTACGTCAAAGCGGGTACACCACTGCCAACAGTCAAGCGGCCAAAGGTCATTGATGGGCAAGTTCACGCGGAAGTCGCGACCGAGACGAAGCTGAGCTCGGCGAGTTTGAACTACACTACGGGGACCGGCCCAGTTAATAAACGCACATGGCAAACCAAGCGAGCAAAGACCGAGGGCAGTCGCATCATCGCAGAAAGACCGCCTGCGGATGCAACAATCTGGTTTCTCACCGTAACCGATCAACGGAAAGCTCTGGTTTCCAGCGAACTCGTATTTTGCGAAACGCCCATCTCGAAAAAGGGGATTCGTCACCACTTGAGCCCGCTGAATGATTCGACCCGAATGACGGGCTTTGCGCTCAATCACACAGGGTCCGGAGCCACGAAGGACACGTCCGCCGAACCTGGCAGGACAAAGGAAATCCCCGCGTCCTTCATGGTGGACGATTCGCGGGATACGCGAGGGTCGCTCACTTCGTTGAGCAGTAACATTCTTTTCCGGGGCAGCCTGAACAATTCACGCATTCAATTCGAGAAGCACAAGAAAGGGCATGTGGTTTTCATGGGCGGGTCTATCACAGAGATGAATGGCTATCGTCCGATGGTCAGTGCCATTCTGACCAAACGCTTCCCGGACACGGACTTCACCTTTACAAACGCTGGAATCTCTTCGACATGTTCTACCACCGGCGCGTTTCGACTGGAAACGGATATCCTCGGCAAGGGGCCGGTGGACCTGTTCTTTATTGAGTTCGCGGTGAATGACGATCAGGACGCCGCCCATACTCGGCGGGAATGCATCCGCGGCATGGAGGGAATCATTCGCCATGCCCGCAGACATAACCCGTATGTGGACATCGTCATCATCTACTTTGTGAACCCCGCCATGATGAAGACTTGCCAGGCGGGCAACACACCGCTTACCATCGCCAGCCACGAGCAAGCGGCGAAACACTACGGCATCCCCGCGAGCAACCTCGCTAAAGAAGTTGCCGAGCGCATCGCCTCGGGCACGCTCACCTGGGAGAAATTCGGGGGCACACACCCGGCGCCTTTCGGTAACGCCATCTGCGCGGGCATGATTGATGACCTGCTCAGCCCGGCATGGAGCAAGCCGCTGCCAGCGGACGCGACCAAAATCCCGCACCCGATGCCCAAGCAACCGCTGGATTCCTTCAGCTACATCAACGGCCGATTCGTTGATCCGAAACAGGCAGTGATCAAACATGGCTGGAAGCTGCTCACGCCCCCGTGGAAGAAGCTCAAGGGAGAATGCCGCCGCCGATTCACCAAGACCCCGATGCTATGCGCGGACCGACCAGGCGCTGAGTTGACCCTCGGATTCACCGGCGCCGCCGTCGGCGCGTACATCCTCGCCGGCCCGGACGCAGGCATCGTCGAAGCCAGTGTGGACGGTATGCCGTTCAACGATGTGAACCTTTTTCACCGCTTCAGCAAGAACCTGCACTATCCACGCACCGTCATGTTCGCTACTGACCTGAAACCGGCCAAACACACGCTCAGACTGCGCATCGCCGAGAAAACGTACACCTCCGGCCATGCCATGCGCATCATGGAGTTCGCTGTAAATTGAAAGGGTCGCGGCCGCCATAGCATTCACATATATTTTACGGACGTTTCCTGACAGACGCCCTACATGTCGAACCTATGAGATTCAGCGCACATGGATGGCGCCCGGAAGTGCATCCAGAAACAAGAACGCATTAAGAACCCGGTTCCGAAACATAGAAAGAAAGGGAATCACAATGAATCGCCGTGAAATGATGAGAGACTTAGGGTTTGGCGCAGCTACAATTGCAATTGGCCTTGGCGCTGTGAGAGTATCACCATCTTCTGCCTCGCAGACCATCGCCAAACAGGTTATTAAGGAAGTCTTTCTCTATGTTGGAACCTATGCTTCTGCCCGGAAGGAGGGGATTTATGTGTATCGCATGGATTTATCTTCCGGGGCATTGAAATTAGTCAGTTCGGTTAAAGGCGTCGTCAATCCCACATTTTTAGCTTTTGATCCCCAGCAACGCTATCTTTACGCGGTCAACGAAGTTTCGAGGTTTGCCGATAAGCCAGGCGGAGCGGTGAGCGCTTTCCGCATTGACCGGAAGACAGGCGAACTGACCTATTTGAATCAGCAGTCCTCCGGTGGGGCCGGCCCATGTCACCTGAGCGTTGACAAGAAAGGTAAATGTGTAATTGTGGCCAATTATGCCGGGGGTAGTGTGTCCGTCCTTCCCATACAACACGACGGGCGGCTTGGGAAAGTTACCGATGTCCTTCGGCATCAAGGGTCCAGTGTCAACCCTCAACGACAGGAGGGTCCTCATCCACATTCTGTCAACCTGGATCCAGCGAATCGTTACGTTTTTGTGCCTGATCTGGGGCTCGATAAAATCATGATTTACAAGCTCGATTTGACCCTCGGAAAGTTAAAGCCTAACGATGAACCCTATGTTCACGTTAAACCCGGGGCTGGCCCCCGCCATTTCGCTTTCCACTCAAACGGCAGATATGCCTATGTAATCAATGAGCTCAACTCCACATTGACCGTATTTGCATACGATGAAAAACACGGCAGGCTCAAGGCAATCCAAACGGTCTCGACTCTCCCCGAGGGTTTTAACGGTAGGAGCACATGTGCTGACGTGCATATCTCCCCATCCGGCAAGTTTATCTATGGTTCCAATCGCGGCCATGACAGCATTGTGATTTTCGCAATTGACGAGGATACCGGCAAACTTACACATGCGGGCCATGAGCCAACGCAGGGCAGAACCCCTCGAAACTTCGCCCTCGACCCAACGGGAACGTTCCTACTGGCAGCGAATCAGAATTCGAATACAATCGTAATATTCCGAATCCATCGGCGGACAGGCAAGGTTTTGTCAACGGGGCATGTTGCCGAAGTTCCGAGGCCGGTATGTCTGAAGATGCTCCCAATCTCTCGATAAGCATCATCGTTTCCTATGTACTTAAAGTGGCGAATATCGGCCCGGACATGCTTAAGTGGCATCTGACGCCGTTTTCTTTCGCTGCTCTCAGACACAGCCTTCGTCCCCCACCTGGCATCCCCCGCCTCTGGCGGGGGACCCGTGGGGATCATGGGCAAGATGCCCATGCCACGGCAGGCGAGGACGGAGTCTTTCTCATCGTCCTCTCAGCGACTCCGCGCCTTTGCGTTACCCTTCTCTTCCCTTTTTCCCTTCCCCGCTTAAGGACCCGTGGCCGCGTCTCCGTGGCGTGCCATGACGCCTTCTTTCGCTCTTCCCACAGGGGGCATTCACCTGGTGCCGATGTCGAGTCTCCCTCTCTACCCCACAATTCAGGAGAAGAGGATAGCATTTTAGCCGGGCTTTAGCCCCGCCAAGGCGGGGCCTCAGCCCCGCCGAGGCGGGGCTTCTCGACCAGAGGATTCATCCGAATTATGCGACGCAAATACGGCCGCCCCGCTCAAGGAATACAGTTGACGCATGTTTTTGAGCGTGGCATTGTTATGGGTGCATGTCGAAGCGGTTGCCAGTCGCGCTGAAATACAAAGTGAGAAATGAAAGATGAAGACTCTATCGCGTTCGGTCAAAATCAGCATAGCGGCAATTGTTGTTTTGTTGCTGGTGATAGTTGGTCAGATCGCAGCCCGCGCCGTGCGAAATGCGAGGCTCAGCGCTCTGTTTGAGGGGCCGTATCAGGTCTGCAAACGAGAGGAACCTGAGTACTATCCTCGCGTTGCCTACAATCTCGCGGACTATTTGCACGTCAGTGGCGAGGGGGGGACAGAATCCTCCTCAAAAGGTTCGGACTTCGCGATGGCAGCGGGCGAGGGAGAAATCTCCTGGGTAGATGGAGATGCGCGGGAGGATGTGGAAATGGCTTTACGAAGGCACGGGGAGCGGGAGTCCGTGGACGGGACGACTGGCGCCACACCGGTTGCCCGCCTTCGCTCGCCGTCGGTTTATCGGGATCGCCGCCCGTCTCGCTCCCTGCAAATCATTTACCCGGAAGAAGGGGCGTTGTTCCCCCCGAATCTCTGTCCTCCGTATGTGGAATGGGATGATCCTCGCAACAATGTCTGGCAGGTGCTCGTCGAGATCGGCGGCGAGGGCGAGTGGCTAACGTTCCTTGCGACGGGCAAAAGGTGGCGTTTTCCCCGGAAGCTCTGGCAGCGGCTCCGTATCGAGGCCGTCAGCCGCGATGCGCGCCTCCAGGTCAAAGGGCTCAAACTGAATAAGGCGAGGCAGAAAACCGGAGCGCTCGAGGCTTCTGAGATTGTCCCTTTCAGAATATCGCGTGACCCCGCGGACGACTATATTGTTTATCGCCTCGTCTCGCCCCCTTTCAGTTCCGCCAAGACGCCCAATCTCTTTACGCGTGATATTCGCAAAGACGAACAGAAGCTCTTTCTTTCAGCTCGCCGGAAGTACTGCGTGAATTGCCACTGTTTTTCTTCCAAGCAGGGCAACGTGGGCAAACTCAGCATCCAGGTGCGAAGTCTCGATGCCCGCGGGCACAAGCTCCCGGTGTATTTGGGCGTGTACGACATTGACAAAGGAAGCGGATACAGAGTCCAACTGCCTTTCGAGATTCAGATGACCACCTACATGGCTTGGTCGCCCGACCACATGAAATTAGCTTTCTCCGCGAACCAGAAGATAGCCGCGCTAAAGCCTATCCTGTACGAGACTCAGCTCGCGGGAATGTCCACTTCTGACATCGCTATCTACGATCTGACTCGAAACGAAGCATATCTTCTCCCGGGCGCATCGGACCCCAACATGTTGGAAGTTTATCCGCGATGGTCTCCGGACCAGACTCTCATCGTTTTTTCGCGGAGTCCCGTCGGGGCTCACCCGGCATACACTCTCTACGACCTGTACGCTATCCAGGTTGATGGCGGCGAAGAGAGTGTCGCGTGGCCGGTCGAAGATGCGGGGAACAACGCACGGAGCAGTTACTTTCCTCGTTTTTCTCCGGATGGGAAGTGGTTTTCATTTTGCCAGTGTGACGGTGGCGACCTCATACGCTCGTCGAGCGACATCTATCTGAAGGCTGGCAACCTGAAGGGGCCGGCCCACACTCTGGCGTGCAACGTGCCTTATGCCGCCGATTCCTGGCATAGTTGGAGTTCCAACAGCCGCTGGATCGTTTGGGCCTCCAAGCGAGACGGAGGTATATACGCCTCCCTGTATCTGACGCACATTGATGAAGCAGGACACGCCTCCCCTGCGATACGGCTGCCGGTGAAGAGAAGGCCGGATGCCAGTTTCAACATTCCAGAGTTTGTAGCTCACGACCCGCGCATACGGGAGACCGACCTGTACGAAGCGATACGCATAGAGCAAGAACCTCGCATCGTCACAGAAAGAAAAAGCAAGGAACTCCACGGCGATGCCCAGAAAAAAGAAAAGAAAGAGGAGAAAGGCTAAGCCGAAGCCGAAGCCGCCGGTTTCTCCGCCAACTCCGCCGACGCGAAGAGCAACCCTCCTCGAAGGCGTACGTGGACACCCGTGGCTGACGGTCAGTTTGTCGGCTGCGATTCTGCTGTCGGCAACCTACTGGGTGTGTTTATCCTCGCCGACTCTCATCGCCCACGAGAAGAGCATCCTGCGACTGCCGGTGCTCTCTCACGCCGGCAATATCGCGCACATTATTTCGCGCGATTTCCTCCTATTCACCTCCGGCCAGTTCCGTCCTTTCAGCTACATCGCGCTGGCTGTTGCACGGACATTCGTGGCTCCCGATAAGCTCCTTTTCTGGCATATTTGGCTGCTCGCTTTCCACCTCGTGAACACTCTGCTGGTGTTCGCCATTGCACGGCATTTTACGCGGCGATTGGCGGTGGCCATGGCAGCGGCTGCCGTCTTTGGCCTCCATCCACTCTGCACTGTGATTGTCAACGACATCAATCAGTTCCACATGCTTCTGGGGCTGACGCTATCATTAGGGGCTTTCAAGGCTTACCTCTCTTCCTCGCGAAATCGCAGCAAGACTCTCTATTCGGCAGCGGTTGCTCTTTTCCTTCTGGCGGCCCTGACCGCGAGGCCCGCTCACTGTCTCGGCCTGATTCTGCTTGCCTATGAGCTCCTTTACCGGCGGTCCGGGTTCAAGCGGGCGGTGCTGCGGCTGTGGCCTTTCGCCCTGGTGCCCCTGTTGCTTCTCCCGCTGTGGCTGTGGTTCACCCCGCACCCGATTCACTACAAGTACGTCGGCGTGCACAAGGGGTCGTTCCTCCACGGCCTCTTTTCCGTGACAGGCGCCACGCGCCAATATGCCGGCGGGCTCGTCCTGACGCGGCGAATCCCCACCGTTCTCCACGAAACGGTCGAGAAAATTTTTCGGTGGAATGACGGCAAGTTCCTCCTCTGGGCGGGATTTAATCTCGTGCTCCTTGTGGGAGCGGCGGCGGCCCTGGCTAAAAAACAGTGGGCGGGGCTTGGCATCCTCCTGATTTTCATCGCCATGATTCCCTATGCGTCGGTGGCTTACAACCGGGTCGTTGATTATGTGTCCTGGTCGTATCTTTACTTTCCGGTAGCCGGTGTTGCCTTGTTCATCGGCGGGTTGTACGAGCTCCTTCTGCGAGTTCGGCGTCGGTGGCTGAAAGTGGGGGTTCAGGCGGCGTTGCTGGCGTCAGTGCTTTTCCTGGGAGCGAGGTCGGTGCGACTCAACCTCTATTCCCGGTCGCCGCTCGCCTACTGGTCGCACATCTCCCGACTCAACGAAGAAAGTCAGACCGCTGTGTATGAAATGGGCAAGGCCTATCTGGCACAAGGCCAGTTGCCTCAAGCACTGCACTACTTCTTTGCCCCTATGGTGCATGATTTGAAATATCCTTGTCTGGCGATGGGCAGGTACTATTGTCGGCGGGGCAATCAGCTCGCCGCGGCCATACACCTGCGGTTTGGTGTGGCAGAGAAGACGACGGGAGTGATTTTGGAGGACTACTGCGAGACAGTTGGCGAGCTTCTGTTGGGTACCGGCGCCCTGGACCACGCGGAAGAGAATTTCGGTAAGATACTGATGGTGGACCCGTTCAATGCCACCGCGATGACCCGATTGGCACAGGTGTGGTTTCTCAAGGGCTTTGTCGGCGAAGCCGACCGCATGCTGAGGCGCGCTCGTTCTCTCGCACCCCACGACAGAAACATCGCCAACGCGGAGAAGGAGTTCCGGCAGAAAGAGCGGGCATGGCAAAACAATCCGCAGCAGTTGGTAGTCACTCCCCCGAAACCTGATTGGCTCAGATACGTTCTAACTCAGGTGCGGCCGTCGAGGCTGCGGCGGGAAATCGTAGCCCTGAGCGACATTGCCGACCCGAACGACGCTGTGATTCAACTCGAAGCGATGATCTGTCTTCTGGAAGATAAGAAATATGATGCGGTGGTAAAGGAGGTTGTCTCCTCGACCGGAAAAACCCGCGCCCAGATGGTGCTTTACGCTCTTTCCGGGGACGCCTATGCGTGCGCGGCCGCGTGCCGGGCTTTCGCCTTCGCAGGGGACGTTGAGCATGCGGTGCAACTGGGACAGCGTGCCCTTTTTCTCGACAGCCAGAGCAAGCTGGCTTGGGGTAGCCTGGCTCTCGCCCTTGCGCTCCAGGATAAGCCTGACGCCACGGCCCAGGAGTTCATGAAAGCCGTAGCCAAAAGCCCGGCGGCCGCAACCACCTTTTACTACAACTTCGGGATGCAGAAGAAACGAATAGGAAAGAAGAAGGAAGCGGTCGAGCTGTTTGAAAAAGCCCTCAAAGCCCAGCCGAGCAACGTCAGGGCTCAACAGGCCCTCGGCGAAACCCTTTTGTACCTCGGGCAGTTTGAACAAGCAATAAAGGCTCTCCAAAAAGCCCTGGCGATGAACCCCGCCGATGCCCAAACCCATGATAGCCTCGGATGGGCTCTCTTAAAGCTGGGCAAAAACGACGAAGCTGTGGAGGCTCTGAAAACCGCCATCGAGCTCGACCCGAAATCCGCTATGTATCACGATGACCTCGCGGCATGCCTCGCAAAGCTGAAGAGGAATGCGGAAGCCATACAGGAATTCCGCCGCGCGATTGAGTTAGACTCAAGTCTCTGGGATGCCCATTACAACCTCGGCAACCTTTTTGCGAGCACGGGGAATCTATCTGAGGCGGCGAGGGAGTTCCGCGAGGTTATCAAGATTAAGCCCACGCGCCCTTACGTTCACTTCAGCCTCGGCGCCGTTCTTTATCAGTTGGGCAAGTACGACGAAGCTGTCAACGAGTACCGTGAGGAAATCCAGCGCAATCCCAACTTCGCTGATGTGTACACAGCGCTTGTCAATCTCCATTGCGAGAGGCGGGAATACAGCCTGGCGTGGAATGTGGTCAAACGTGCCAACCATTTCGGCATCAAACTCGACCCTCGCACATTGGCAACTCTGAGGCGAGTTTCTCCCGATGGGGAAGAATGAGTTATTGGCGGTTCTTACTGACCCGTATTGATTTCTCTCGCGCATCCGAGAGCGTCGAGAGTGATTTATCCCTTCCGAGCCTGCAATATAACGGACGTGCAGGCAGGTAGTTGCATCACCGAAGTTGAACCATTTGTTAAGGAGAGGGAACGACATGAGCGTTTACGATTTTCCGGTCATCCTGTGTTGCTCTGTCCTGATTGCAATGGCGTGCATCTCCCAGGGAGCGTCGGCTTCCAAAACCGTGAGCGATTCGCTCGATGTCCGGCCACTGGGGCGTGCCGATTTGTCCCACCGGCGTCCGCTGAATCTCGACGCCTTTCTGTTCGGTGCGCCTTACTATCCGGGGCACTGGGATGCCGCCACGAGAGAGAACGACGCCGAACGCATGGCAACGGCCGGCTTCAACGTCGTGCGAATGGCGGAATTCTCCTGGGACCGCATGGAGCCTAAGGAAGGAGAGTATGATTTTTCTTTTTACGACGAAGTCATTGCGACGCTCGGCGCCAAAGGGATAAAAACGATTCTTTGTACCCCCACGGCAACGCCGCCGAGGTGGCTGACGGTCAAACATCCCGAAATCGTCAGAGTTGACGAAAACGGGGTCGCACAAGTGCATGGCTCCCGTCAACACGCCTGCCACGCCTCCGAGACTTTCCGTCGCTACAGCCGGAAAATCACCCGCGCGATGGCGGAGCATTTCCGGGACAATCCCAACGTCATCGGTTGGCAAACCGACAACGAGTTCAATTGCCACTTCTCGGAATGCCACTGCGATTCGTGCCAGAAGGCGTTTGCCCGCTTGCTGCGGAAAAAGTACGGGACCATCGAGGAGCTGAACCGCCGCTGGGGAACGGCTTTCTGGTCACAGAGCTATCTACGATTTCGGGACGTTCCCACCCCGCGTGCCAAGCCGACCTATATCAACCCTGCACATGGCCTCGACTATTACCGCTTCATATCCCACACCGTCGCCGTCTTTCAGCACGAGCAGGTGGAGATTCTCCGAAGGGCAAATCCGAAATGGTTCGTAACGCACAACGGAATCTTCAGGCATATTGACTATCGAGGCGAGTTCAGCCGCGACCTCGATTTCCTCGGCTTCGACTCCTATCCGTTCTTCGATTACAGCGCCGCCAGCAGACCCCAGTCGCACGCCTTTAAGCTGGACAACGTGCGCTCGCTGACGGGCAATTTCATGATTCCGGAGCAGCAATCGGGACCGGGCGGGCAGGGCAACTATTTTCTCGATAACCCCGAGCCGGGGGAGCTGCGGCTCATGACTTATAGGTCAATCGCGCACGGCGCCAGCAGCCTCCTCTATTTCCGCTGGCGGACTTGCCGCTTCGGCGCCGAGGAGTATTGGTGCGGTATTCTCGACCATGACAACATTCCACGGCGGCGATACCGCGAGGTCAAGCAGGTCGGCGAGGAGCTTCGCCGAGTCGGGCCGGCGGTGCTGGGGACTTCCGTGCGCGTGGATGTCGCGGTGGCAACGGGCGATTTTTCCGTCGAGGACGGCCATATTCCGCTCAGTCTCGGTCTGCCTTTACCCGGAAGTGTCGCCAGCGAAATTCACGGCGTCTTCTTCACGAAGTGCTACGCCGTGGGCTGCATCCACGCGGAGGACATACTGAAGGGCGTAAGGCTCTACTTCATCCCGCACTGGTCGCTTTTCAAGCCGGAGTGGGTTCCGAAGCTGGAGAAATATGTCAGAGATGGCGGAGTGCTCGTCATCGGCGCCCGGACCGCCACGAAGGATTTCGACAACAACGTCGTCCCCGAGACACCCCCCGGATGCCTCGCCGACATGACCGGTGTCCGTGTCGTCGAATACGGGAAGATCAATCGCCCTGACGAACGGCCCATGAGCATCACCATAGGCGAATCCTCGGTTCGCGCGCCGCTGTGGTACGAAGTACTGGAGCCGGCGCCCGACGCCCAAGTCATCGGCCGCTGGAGGGACCGCTTCGGTAGTGCCGGCAGCAGCGAGGAAACCTCAGAGGCAACTTTGACCGGCCGCGCGGCCATCACCAGCCGGAAGCTCGGGAAGGGACGTGTCATCTACGTGGGCACTTATCTGATGCGGCCAATGGTGGAAGCGTTACTCCCCATGCTGAAAACGTGGTCCGGCTTACAGCCGCTTTGCCCCGGGGCGCCCCCCGGCGTCGAGGTTGTCGTCCGCGAGAGCAATGACAGGCAACTCTGGTTTTTCCTCAACCATTCCGACAAAGAGGCGACGATCTCAAACGCCCCCGTCGGCGAGGATCTCATCACGGGAAAACCGTGCGATGTCCCCCTCACTCTCCCGCGAAACGGCGTCGCGGTGATTCAGAACTGAGGACGGCCTCGCCGGATTCCGAGGCAGGTCAAACTGACCGCCTGCCCGTTTTGTAACCTGACCCGGCGCCCCTTCACTCCGACTTGAGCGGCACGAGCCAGATGTTGCGGAAGCGGACGGGGTTGCCGTGGTTTTGGAGAAGGATTCCACGGAAATGCTCGCCGTGCCTCCTGCCGGTTTGTCGTTTCGCAGGAAATCGGTCGTGGATGAGCACGCCGTTGTGATAGACGGTGAGAATTGTTTTCCGAATCATCTTGTCGTTTTGATCGAAGCGGGGGATGAGACACGTCATGTCGTAGGTCTGCCACTCGCCGGGCGGCAGGCTGGCGTTGACTCGCGGCGGCTTCTGGTCGTAGATGGCGCCGCATGAGCCTTTGCTCGGCTCAAAGCCGAAGGAATCCAGAATCTGCAGCTCCTCGCAATTGCCCGGAAGGAACACGCCGCTGTTGCCGCGGCCCTGACCGCGAGCTTCCTCCATGAGAGGAACCCGGAATTCGAAATGGAGCTTGAAATCCCCGAACTCATCTTTTGTGGTTATGTCGGGTGCGCCGCGGACAATCTCCATCGCCCCTTCAACAAGCTTCCAGGGGTTAGCCTCGCCCTTTTTCGTCTCCCACTTGGAGGGGTCCTTGCCGTCGAAAAGGACGATGGCGCCTTTCGGGGGCTTGGCGCCGAGCGTGGGTGATTTCTTGAGCACTTTCTTCATCTCGAAAATGCCCTGACTGTCAGGTCCCGTGTAGCGCCCGGTGAATTTCTTTCCGAGGACTTGACCCGTACAATCGTAGGTGCCGCCGAGAGCTACGCCGGCATCAATGGTCCCTTTGAGTTGCACCTTGTCGTCTTTTCGGTTCCCCTTCATTATACCGCGCGCCGGCTCCGGCTCTCCAACGTCCGCCTTGAGGATTGCGCGATAGTTGCTTTTTCCCTCGTCAATGACTTGCGCGGACAATTCTCCTTGTTCGCCGCTGTCAGCGTACCAGGTCCCTTCCCAATTTCCCATGGGCGTGTCCGCCGCAGAGCACGTGGCGCCGCAGAGCACGCCTGCCATCACAAGCAGAATCGTAGCGAGCATCATCAAGCGATTCATACAAACACCTCCATAGTCGCTGACGTTAAAACCTCCGGAGCTCTCAATAGCTCGGGAACACCCACGGCGGCCGGTACGCCCGTGAGAGAAAGCGGCTCGCCTCGGCGTCGCCGAGGATTTTCTCGTTGTTGGCGTCCCAATGGATGGTTCGCCCGACTCGCATGGCGATGTTGCCGAGGTGAGGGATGGTCGTCGAGCGATGTCCGATCTCTATGTCGCTTATGGGATTCTTGCGGCTCTTGATGCAATCGAGGAAGTTGCGAGCATGGCCTCCGCCGGCCTTGACATCGTCCAGTTCGATTTTGTTGCCTTTCTCGCCCCAGACTTCGAGGCGGCCGCGGTCAACGTAAAGGGTGCCTTTGGAGCCGTAGAAATTGATGCCGTAATTTCCGTCGCCGCCGGCGCGTGCGTTGCAGAACCTCACCGATACGGTCATGATAAACGGCGGGTTCTTCCCAATCGCGGGATACTGGAAGATGGTTTCCTGGGTATCGGGTGTGTCGCGATTGTCGGGGAGAATCCATTTCCCGCCCGTACCCGATGCGATGATAGGAGCAATCTCGTATCCGCCGGTGGGGTCCATCGCCCAATGGACGATGTCAATGTGGTGGATACCCCAGTCCCCGATTTTGCCGCTGCCGTAATCGAAGAACGATCGCCACTGGCGATGGAACCGGTTTCGATTGAAGGGCCGCTTGGGCGCCGGCCCGAGCCACAGGTCATAGTCCACTCCGGGCGGAGGGTCCTCGTCGGGCGGATTCCCCAATCCATTGGGCAGCTCGTTGCCGTGGAAGTTGATGAGAACCTCGCTGACCTCGCCGATTCTCCCTTGTTTGATGGCAGTGATGGCTTTGAAGAAGGGCCCCTCGCTTCGCTGCTGGGTGCCGACCTGCACAACTCTCTTATTCCGCCTGGCGGCGCTGACCATTGCTCGCCCCTCCGCGATGTTGTGGCTGATAGGCTTCTCGACGTACACGTCCTTGCCCGCGTCGCAGGCGTTAACGGTGGTCAATGCGTGCCAGTGGTCGGGCGTTCCCACAATTACCGCGTCAATATCCTTTATCCCGAGGAGCTTGCGGTAATCCTTGACCTGTTGCGGCTCTTTTCCGAGTTTCTTCTTGATTTCTGCCGCTGTTTGCTTCATGTGAGCCTCATCCACGTCGCAAACCGCTGCCACCGCTACTTCCGGATGGCGCATGTGGTTGCCGAGGACGGCTCGGCCTCGCCCGCCACAGCCGATAAGCCCCAGCACGATTTTCCCATTGGCGCCGAGCACCTTCTCGCCGGGGGCCCCGCCGGGAATAGCCGCCAAGCCTAATCCCATGCCCACAGCCGCTTGCCCGGACCTCCGCAAAAAGTCCCGCCGACTAAGGTTTTCAGCCATTGCCTTCCCTCCGTTTAGTTTGCTTTATCCTACCTGACCTGGAGAATGCCCCAGACCCACGCCCACAATCGGTCTTGTTTGCGAACACAAGGACTCCAGCCAATAAACCGCGTGCCGCCAGCGGACCCCGCTCCGGAAATCCGCACTCGTAAACCAGCATGTGCCTTTCTACCCCAATCGCGCCTGCCTGTCAAGAACTCGCCTGTGGCTTTATTTCAGCGGCCAGGGAAAGAGGCAAAGAAAGCTTAACGGTAGAGTAGCGAGGGCCACGGCCCTCCCTACTCTACCGTTAATCTGCTCTTCCCTTCTTGCCTCCTCCGCCTCGGCCGGCTATCCGCCCGAGACGGAGGGATTACAGATTTCGAGGGAAAATCGTTGCCGTCCAAGAAACAAAATGGTAACAGAAGAACGGTAAACGGGCCATGTGTATCGGCCTGTGTTCACAAAAGGAGATGGAGGGGCGCCGTTGGCGGGCACGCGAATTCTTTTCGAAGGTTACCAGGACCGCGTCGCGATAATCAGCGGCAGGATCCTTTTCGAGTTTTCCCCGGGGAGGGGTATGTTCACGATTACTCTCGCTGACCGGGGGCATGTGCTCTGGGGCGCGACAGCCGGTTTTCGCAGCCGAGCGAAAGTCATTGACTTGAGTTCCTACCCCGAGGTGAGATGGAGAGTGGTGGACCTTTCGGACAATCTCGGGGAGGGAAAGGCGTTTGTGGTGTATCTCACCGGAAAGCCGGAATTGCCTTCCCTGACCGCCGATTTTTCCTTTTACGAGGAAAGGGATATCGTGGGTATCGGGCTGCACGTTGACAACACAACAGGGCATGCGGTTGCGCTGAAGGAGCTGTTCCCCATATTTTGCCGGGGAAGAGGAAGGAAGTTGGCCTTTGGAAAGATAGGCGATTGCAAGGTTCTTCGAGACAATTGGGCGACGCTGGACGGCGACGTACACCTCTGTTCGTTGGAAAGGGGCCGCTCCGTCGGCGCGCCGAACTCGCTCCTGCTTTACGACCGCAGAGGCGGGGCGGCCCTTGTAAGCGGGATATTCGAGCCCGCTAAATGTATGACATCCTTTCACGTCTCCTGCCCGGAGGGAGAACAGGACTCGCTCGAGTTCCTCGTTCGGCAAAGGCCATTGGTTGGCAGCACTGCGAGGGAGGAAGGAAGCGACATCATCCTCGACGACAACCAGAGTTTCTCCTCGGGGAGGATTGTGCTTGTGTACCGTGAGCAGCCTTTGGATGCGCTGGAGGAGTACGCCGCCAGCGTCGGTGTGATGAACGAGATCCCCAGGCCCCAGCACATCCCGTGCGGTTGGTCTTGCCGAACTCACCACGAGGGAGGATTGACCGAACAGCAAGTTCTCTCGAAAGCCGATTTTGTCGCGGCCCAACTGAAGCGGTACGGTTTGAAGGAGATTCTGATAGACGCGGGGTGGCAGGTGTTCGGGGCTTTCTCCGGGGGGCCGTGGGACCCGGGCCCATCGTTCCCCAACGGCATGAAATCTGTCGTCGAAAAGGTTCACAGCAAAGGCCTCAAAGTCGGCGTGTGGTTTCGGCCCTTCGAGTTCGAGTCCATGCGCCTCGACCCGAGCAGCGTCTTTGCAAAGAGACTGTTGAAGAAGGAGGCGGCAAAGCTCACGCGCGAATGGGGCTTCGATTTCGTCAAGATTGATTTCGTGGACTGGGACGTCTTCGGCAGGGAGGACAGGTTTTTGCCGGAGGACGATTCTTTGACGACAAACGAAGCTGTTCGGACGGTGCTGCAGGCCATGAAAGAAGGGCTTCGTCCGGACTCCTTTTTGCTGGGGTTGGGGGCAGCGTTTCCCGCATCCCTGGGGCTCGTCCAGGGGGCGGGGGTAGTTCGGAAGGTGGAAGCAGGGCGGTGGCAAACCGTTCGGGAATCCGGCGTCAAGGCGGCAGCCCTTCGGTATCACCTCCATAACCGGCTGTGGGTGAACGACCCGGGTTATCTCACCATCGGCAGACCAGCTACACTCAGCCAGGCGAGAAGCTGGGCTTCACTGGTCGCTCTGTCGGGAGGCTGCGTGTGTGTAGGCGACTCCCTCTCTTCCCTGAGCCAGAAAAAAATATCAATTATCAAGAAAGTTGCTCCTCCCTATGGCGAGGCAGCGAGACCCGTGGACCTCCTGGAGAGGATGAAGCCGCAGGTGTGGGTTCTGGATGTTCACAAGCCTTTCGGCAAATGGCACATCGTCGGGCTTTTCAACTGGGACCCGACCCCGAAGGAGATCGCCCAGCGCTACAAGGAGGCTGTGCATCGCAACATATCCATACTCGGGCAGAACGACTTAAACGAGGACGCACAACGCTCGGTCACAGAACATAGAAGAATCGCCGCCAACAACCGGCTCATAAAAAAGGAGAATGAAAGGATTGCGTCGCTCCTCAATGCGTTCGGCATAGCAAAGCCGAGGTTGACATTCGTGCAACGTGTAAGAAAGCTCAGAAAAGCTCCCCGCTTCAGGAACGTGAAACTCTCCTTTCGCAAGCTCGGCCTGAAGACTTCGGTTACTTACCTGGTTTACGACTTCTGGACGGATACATTTCTCGGCGAGCACCGGGGCTCCCTGACGATGCTGGTGAAGCTGGCGGCGTGCCGAATCCTGGCTTTCCACCCCCGCGTGGACCGCCCTCAGTTTCTCTCCACAAACCGCCACGTGACTCAGGGCGGCGTTGAGATGAAAGAGCTTTCCTGGGACGAGAACTGCGGCGAGCTTCGGGGACAGTCCGACCTGGTCGCGGGCGACGATTATTCTGTGACCCTACACGTCCCGAGGAACTACAGCTTCATCGAGATGAAAGCCAACTGCGAAGATTTCAGAGCAGACACACGCCCCTCTCATCTCGTTCGGCTCTGGTTCAACAACAACAGAAGCAAGACCATCACCTGGCGAGCGAAGTTCGAAAAGGTTCGCTGATAACCTCTGCCGGCTTTCTCCGCAACGGCCTGCTGTCTCTGCGAGCCGGGGAGAGGCGCTTGCCCCGGAAAACCCGGACGGTAAATGCCGCCACTCGGTTTCCCTACGCCGGCGATGGCATTTCACCCTTTGAGAACCGCCAGAGGGACCATTCGGGCGACGATTCTCGCTAAACCAAGGTCCGCGACGACGCGGATGACTTCGTCAATGTCCTTGTACGCCTGGGGCGCTTCCTCCTTGATTGCGTAACGGTTCTCACAGATAAGGTGGATGCCTTCCATGGACTTCCGAAAGTCCTCGTCCGTGATGACGCCGGCTCTTCTGACTTTTCCCTTCCGGCTGACGACGCCAGCAGCCTTTTTGCGGGACATCGTGCGGCCGGCGCCGTGGTTGACGCTGTTGAGGGTCCTGGCGGACTCCTCGGTTCCAAGAAGGACGTAGCTCGCCGTGCCCATGGAGCCCGGGATGAGAACCGGCTGGCCCACGTCGGCGTAAACTGTTCCTGCCATCCGGCTTTTGGGGAAGGCGCGGGTCGCGCCTTTTCGATGCACCCACACCTCCACCCCGAAATGCTCCTCGAGCTTGGCGATGTTGTGCGCGACATCATAAATAATCGGCAGCGCCATCTCTCCGTAGAGCATTCGCAGGTCGTGCCGGATGAGGATGGTCATCATTTGCCTGTTGACGAAGCCGAAGTTGGCCGCACAGTGCATCGCAGCGATGTAATCGGTCGCGGCTTCAGTGCCGAGGTCGAGAAAACAAAGGTCATTGCTCGGCGCGCGGCCGAGGCTTGCCTGTTTGGCTTTCGCCATGTAATCGCCGGCGACCTGATGCCCAAAACCCCTCGAGCCGGTGTGAATCATCACCACCATCTGCCCCTGCCGGAGGCCGAATCGGTTGGCGATCTCGCTGTCAAAAACCTTCTGCACCTCCTGGATTTCGATAAAATGGTTTCCTCCGCCGAGGGTGCCGAGCTGGTTTTTGCCTCTTTCCAGCGCTCTTTGGGACACGACGCCGGCATCGCCTTCCATGGAGCCATATTCCTCAATCTTCTCGATGTCGTCGTTCTCGTCGTTTTCGTCTCGCGCCTTCCAGATTCGCCCCTCCTTTCGGGAAACCTTTCTGAGCCCCCTGACACCGCGCTCCACTACGACGCGGAAATCCTCCTCCGAAAAACTGATGTTCCTTTTGCCCTCGCCCAGGGGGATGTCTCGCCGGATGGATTCCGCAATTCTGACAGCCTCCTTGCGGTCGGCTTCCATAGGAGTGACGATGACACGCATTCCGCAGTTGATGTCGTAGCCGACCGCGGCGGGAATGATGATGTCCTTGGTGGCGACGACTGAGCCGATGGGGACACCGTACCCGACGTGGATGTCCGGCATCCCGAAGGCGCGAAAGACAGACGGAAGCGACGCGGCATTCTTTAACTGCGCCATCGCGTCCGGCTCAAGCCTGAGCTTGTCGCTGGCGAAGACAGGCGCCTCGACGAGCATATTGTCATGCTTTTCGATGAGCAGCTCATACTTGCCCCTGCGGGTCACGGGGATTTCCACCTTTGACCTATCCTCCCAATTTGCACTCATTTGAATTCTTCTCCTTCTCGCACCGATCCACATATATCGAATTCCGAGCGAGCTGTCAACGAAGATGGCTGCGGCTAAGTATGGCCTCAGTCTCGGGCGGATACCCCGCCTTCGCGGAGGAGGCAAGAAGGGAACAGCAGATTAACGCAGAGGCGCAGAGTCGCAAAGAATTAAGGTGAGAAGGACACCCCGCCATGGCGGGGCTGTCGTTCCGAGGGCGTCTCGCCCTCGATTCTTTCTTATATCCTTTGCGTCTTCGCGTCTTTGCGAGAGGTCTCCCCCGTCCCATTTCTCCCGCTAAGAAGCCAAGCGTCCTGTCCATCTTGTTTTTGACTTGCGGTTCTTCACTCCGAGTTCTGCGACGCGGAACAAACAAACCAAGGGCGAGTTCTCTACCACTTAAACGTAGCCGCACCCGTCCCAGGAGCGGGGTTGACCGGGCGGCGCGAATGGGGCACAATGGAAAAGGCGGGCCAGCTCGAATGAACAATTTGGGAATGTGGAGCGTCGGGGTAAAATAAGGCGGGATTTAACCGCGGAGGGCGCAGAGAGCGCCGAGAAGTGGAAAGAAGATGGCTGAAGCGGAGTTGACGGTCAGGTTGATGGCGATGACGCCGAATGCGGTGGATGTGGTGTATTCGGCGTGCAGGCAGTGTTATTCGCCGGCGTTTGCGGGTGATGAGTTTCAACCGGGCGACGGCGCGGAGAGATTGAAGAAGAAGGAGGCGCTGATACGGAAAGTCGTCGCGTCGGGGCACGAGAGTCCGTTAGAGCACGTGAGCTTGACGTTTGCGATACGCGGCATCTCGCGTTCGTGCAGCCTTCAACTTGTGAGGCATAGGCTGGCTTCGTATTCGCAGCAGAGTCAGCGGTACGTGAATATGGAGGATTTTTCCTATGTGATCCCGCCGACGATTGAGGATGACGAGGAGCTGCGGGACATGTTCGTGGCGACGATGGAGGATATTCGGGAGAAGTACGAGAGAATCGTGCGGGCGCTGAACGAAAAGGGGATGAAGGGGGAGCTGGCGAACCAGGACGCAAGGTTCATTTTGCCGGAGGCCTCCGAGACGAAGATTGTGGTGACCATGAATTGCAGGGAGCTACTGCACTTCTTCTCGGTTCGGTGCTGCAACCGCGCGCAGTGGGAGATAAGACGGTTGGCGAATGAGATGCTGCGGATTTGCAGGGAGGAGCTCCCCTCGATTTTCGGGAAGGAGGCGGGGGCGAAGTGTGAGAAGTTGGGCTACTGCCCGGAGGGGCGGAAGTTCACCTGCGGCAAGTATCCGCTGAAAGAGGACGTGATGAGATGAGGATTTACCTCGCGGAGACGGCTGGTTTCTGCATGGGTGTGAAGCGGGCAGTGAATATCGCTCTGGACACGGCGAAGGAGAAAGGGGAGAACATATATACCTGGGGGCCGCTGATTCATAATCCGCAGACTGTGAAGATGCTGGAGACGAAGAATGTAAGGGTTGTGGAAGATATAACCGGATTGAGGTCCGGGACGGTGATAATTCGGGCGCACGGAGTGGGACCGGAGGAGAGCGAGCAGATCGAGAAGTCGCCGTTGGAATGCCGGGACGCGACGTGCCCGTTGGTGCTTCGGATACGGAACATCATCCAGAGATGCGCCCGGGAGGGCTGGACGGTGGTGATTCTGGGAGATAAGGGGCATGCGGAGGTCTCTGGCTTGTTGGGATATGCGGGCAGAAACGGAATTGTCGTCGAAGGGGTTGAGGACGTTCTGGGTGTTCCTGCGGGGGACGTGTGTGTTGTGGCGCAGAGCACGCAGGAGAGGCGAGTGTTCGAGAACGTTGTGAGGGAGCTGCGGAAAAAGCACGAGAAGCTGAAGGTTTTCGACACCATCTGCGATGCCACGACGCGGCGGCAGGAGGAGGTGAAGGCTCTGGCGAGGAAAGTTGACGCAATGGTGGTGGTGGGAGGAAAGAACAGCGCCAATACGAGGAGGCTGGCGGAGATTTCGCGCGGGATGGGAGTGAGGAGTGTTCATGTTGAGGAGCCGGGAGAGCTGAAGCAGGAGGACCTCGTCGGGAGCGAGAACGTGGGGGTCACTGCCGGGGCGTCAACGCCGAACTGGGTGATAGAGAAGGTGATTGACAGGATCGAGCATCTCAGCAGTGCCAAGGAAAGCAGACTGCGGAGGGCGGTTTCGCGGTTAGTGGAGTTCGTGCTCAAGGGGGATGTGTACGTGGGGATTGGGGCGGCGGCGCTATGTTTTGCATGCGAGGTCATGAGGGGGATGGCGGGAGCGTGGCTGTCCGTCATGGTCTCCGGTTTCTATATTTTCGCCATACATGTGCTGAACCATTACACCGACCGCGAGTATGCGCAGTACAAGGAGTCGTATAAACTCAACGTGTTGGAGAAGCATAAGGTGGAGCTTGTGACCATGGGGTTGGCGGCGGCGGGCGCAGGCGTGGTGCTGTCGGGTCTGATAAGCCCTGTCGCATTGGGGCTGATGGTCTTCGCGACATTGATGGGGCTGACTTACAGCTTGCCCATCGTCCCGAAGAAGATAGCGGCTGTCATCGGTGTGCGGCGAGTGCGAGATTTACCGATGTCGAAGAATCTCGGCACGGCGCTTGGGTGGTGTTTGATGATTGTGGTGCTGCCGGTTCTGGAACTGGGAAGGAGAGTGGAACCACTGCCGACGTTGGCGGTTTTCGCGTTTGCTTTTGCCGTGGTTTTCGCGCGCTCAACGCTCCTGGACCTCAGGGACGTTCAGGGAGATATGATGATTGGAATTGAGACGATACCGATTATCTTCGGGGAGAAAAAGACGAAGCTCCTTCTGGCGATGGTCGTGCTTGCCAGCACGGCGTTGGTGGCATTGGGAAGCGCCGTGGGATGGGTGAACGGCTCAGGCTTTCTACAACTGGTGACCCTGGCCTATGTGCTCGGCTATTTGGGCCTATATCATTTTCGGTTGATGAATCAGGCGGTGAGGTCCGAGATTGTGGCTGACACGGGGTTCCTTTTGGCGGCCGGGCTTGCGGCGGTGTGGCTTTTACTGAAGTGACGCACGAATCCGAGGATTTCAGGAGGTCGGAATGGCCGAGACGCAGTCAGGGAATTTCGTGGTTTTGCTCGGAAGAATGAGAGAGTATCTTTTGCAGAGAAAGCAGGAGGGAGACACGGAGGTGTATCCGTCTCCAGAAGGGAGAAAAGCGATGCAGAGGGTTCTTCGGACGGCGCGGGGCGTGAGAACTCTGCGAGACCTCGAGGAGATGATGAAGGATTGCCATAGATGCCCCTTGGGTGACGAGAGGTTAAATATCGTCTTCGGCGAGGGGAACGAGAAGGCGGAAATCCTGTTTGTGGGGGAGGCGCCGGGAGCGGAAGAAGATAAACAGGGCAGACCTTTCGTAGGCAGGGCGGGGCAGATGTTGACCAGGATAATAAAAAAGATGGGTTACGGGCGAGAAGATGTTTACATAGGCAACATTCTGAAGTGCCGCCCGCCGGGGAATCGAGACCCCCTTCCAGAGGAGGTGGAGGCGTGTTTCCCCTATCTCGCGAAGCAACTGGAGATTATTAAGCCGAAGGTCATAGTGGCGTTGGGGAAGCACGCGGCGCACACGCTTCTGGGCGCCAAAACGCCGATAACCAAGTTGAGAGGGAATCTGGGGAATTACCGAGGGATAGCGGTGATGCCGACATTCCATCCCTCTTATCTGCTGCGAGACCGGAACAAGAGTTGGGATGTGTGGGAAGATATGCAGAAGGTGCTGGAGATGGTGGAGGGGAGTCCGAAATAGCATGGGAGGCGAAGGCTCGTCGAAAAGGTTTGCTCAGGTCGCGCTCGAAGTGGCGGTCGGGAAGGCGCTGGATTACGCCGTGCCGGAGAAGCTGCGGCAGAGCCTTGACGTGGGGAGCAGGGTGAGGGTTCCGCTCGGTCGGTCTGTGCGGACGGGTTACGTGATAAGTTTTTCGGACAGGCCCTCTTTCGAGCCGGTCAAGGAGATAGCCGCAAAGGTGCCAGGGGATTTTGCGATTCCGAGGAAGCTTATGGACGTTGCGGAATGGGTTTCCGAGTACTATTGCGCCCCGCTCAGTGTGACACTGAAGTGTGTTGTGCCGGGGAGCGTGCGGCGTCCCGGCGCTCGCTTCAAGGAAAGGGCGTTCGTGAAGCGAGGCAAGACGATTGAAGCGACAAGGGAAGCGTGCATTAAGTTGAGGCGTGGGGCCCCGAAGCAGGCGGCTGCGCTGGAGGTTCTGCTGAAGGCGGGCAAAGAGATTTCGCTGAAGGATCTGTGCGACGAGAGCGGGTGTTCGCCGGGCGCCGTCGGCAGCCTCGTGAAATTGGGGCTGGCGAAGATGGAAAAGAGAAGGGTGGAGCGGCTGGCGATGAAGGAGCAGATTTACCTCCGGAGCGAGCCGAAGAGATTGAATCCGGAGCAGGAGGCAATTTTCCAGTCCATCTGTGAGGACATAGACACGGGCGTTCACGCGGTGCATCTGATTGAGGGCGTCACGGCGAGCGGCAAAACGGAGATTTATCTTCAGGCGATTGGCCGTGCGTTGGAGAAGGGGAAAAGCAGCATCATGCTCGTGCCGGAGATATCGCTGACGCCGCAGACGATTGAGAGGTTCAGAGCCCGCTTCGGGGAGGAAGTCGCGGTGCTGCATTATCGGCTCTCGGACGGGGAAAGGCACGACGAGTGGCACAGGATTTGCAGCGGAAGGGCCAGGATAACTGTCGGGGCGCGCTCGGGCGTGTTTTCGCCGGCGCCCAACCTCGGGCTTATCGTGCTGGATGAGGAACACGACGCCAGCTACAAACAATCGGAGCTGTCTCCGACGTATCACGCAAGGGACGTGGCGGTCCATCGCGGGCGGAATGAGAACGCGGTGGTGGTTCTGGGGAGCGCAACGCCGTCGCTGGAATCGTTTTACAGGGCGAAGAAGGGGGTGTATCGTTTGGGTCGCCTCTCGAAGCGGATTGACGACAGGCCGCTTCCGAGGATGCTCGTCGTGGACATGAGAAGGGAGGCGGAAAAACGGAAGGGCGCCGCGATTTTCTCGGATGTGCTGTTAAATGCTATCGAGAAGAGGCTGGAAAGGTCGGAGCAGGCGATGCTTTTTCTCAACCGCCGAGGATACTCGACGGCGCTGAGCTGTCCGGCCTGCGGCGAGGTGCTGAAATGCAAGAACTGCAGCGTTGCCCTGAAGTACCACAGGAAGGAAGATGTGTTGATGTGTCACCTGTGCGGATATTCGATGCCCGCGGTGCGCACGTGCCCTTCCTGCAGGACGGGGACGCTGTCGTACCGGGGGGTGGGAACGCAGAAAGTGGAGCGGATGCTCAGGAAGGTGTTTCCGGAGGTCAGAGTCTTGCGGATGGATTACGACACGACGCGGCGGAAGGATTCGCATTTCAACATCCTCCGCGATTTCAAGATCGGGAAGGCTGATGTTCTGGTCGGGACGCAGATGATAAGCAAAGGATTGCATTTCGAGAACGTCACGCTGGTCGGGATAATCTCCGCGGACACGTCCTTACATGTGCACGATTTTCGGGCTTCGGAACGAACTCTTCAGCTCATAATGCAGGTAGCTGGAAGAGCGGGCCGCGGGGAGGTCCCAGGAGAAGTTGTCGTGCAGACTTTTTGTCCGGAGCATGCGGCGGTGCTGGCAGCGAAAGTTCACGATTACGCGATGTTCTATCGGGAGGAGATAAGCCAACGGGCGGAGCTCACGTATCCGCCGGTGGGACATTTGGTGTGTGTGACTGTGACCGGAGGAGATGAAGAGAAAGTGAAGGAGAAAGCAGCCGAAGTCGCAAGGGAGCTCGTGGAAAGGCTGGCCGAAAAGGGGAAGCTTCTGGGGCCGGCGCCGGCAAGGATCGTCAGAGCGAAAAAGGTGTATCGCTATCGGGCAATGGTGAAATGTGAAAAAGTGGCGCCGGTCACCGCTGCTTATAAGGATGTTCTCAAGAGAGTGAAGCTTCCGCGAAGCGTCAAGGTCGGGATAGACGTTGATCCGGTAAATGTGGATTGAGTCGCGACGCCACTTGCGATTTCGGATTGCGGATTGCGGATTTCGCAATCGGAAGGAGCCCTGTGCTCCGAGCTTGCATGTAACGATATAGGCTAACTGGAGGAAATATAATGTATCAGTTGACACTGAAGAGACTGTTGAGGTTGACGGTTGTGGTCGCGTCTGGGTTTTTGGGAGTCGTGCCCGAGAGAATCGGTACGGCGTCATCCTGGCAGAAAAGCACTATGCCGGAGGAGATAATGAGTGTCGCCGTGGAAGAGAGCGTCGCGCTGGTGATGACGCAGAGGGCGGCTCATGCGTACGACAGGGGCAGAAGGTCGTGGGTGAAGCAGGACATCCCGACGGTTGTCCGGGGACAGAGAGTTTCCCCCAGGACAGCCGTTTGCTGGGGACCGGCGAAGGCCTGGGCTTACAGTTCGAAGCTTGCTACGTGGGCGGAGACCACCCTCGCGGAGCAGGTAATTGACTGCGAGGCCGCGGACGATGTGGCGGTGCTGTGGACGGACACGAAGGCTTATGCGTACAGCTCGCTGACGGGGAATTGGAATCTGTGCACTCTGACCACGACGATAGAATCCGTCGAGGTGGATAAGCAGATAGCGCTGGTGCGCGCCGGCAGGAAAAGTTACGGATACAGCGCATTTCAGGACAAGTGGAGCGAGCTGTCGCTCCCGACAGAGCCGGAAGGCTCCGCGATGGGCGGCAGAGTCGCGATTCTATGGACGGGCACAAAGGCTTACGGCTTCAGCGCAAATGAAGGGGTCTGGAAAACTGACACGCTGTCCGGGGCGCCGGGGGAAGGACTCGCCGACGAGGATGTCGCGATAATTTGGAGCAGTAACAAGGTGCATGGGTTCAGTGGCAGCACGGGGAATTGGTCTTCTAAGTTTTCTATGGGTGGAGACATTACGGGAGGGAAGGTGGACAAAGGGGTCGGCGTTTTGTGGACGGCTGTGGATGCGTACGGGTATTCGCCCTCGACCGGACAATGGACGAGGACAATCCTTGCGGGGTCGTCGGTCAACGCGGAGATGGGAGATTACGTGGCGGTGGTTTGGACGGACAGAAAGGCTTACGGTTACAGTCCGACCGTCGGCGAGTGGGCGTCGGAATCCCTCGCGGGGAGCTCACCGGAGGCGCTCATGGGTGACGGCGTCGGAGTGCTGAAGACGGACTTGAAGGCGTTCGGCTATTCGGCGACAAAAGGCGTGTGGGGTGCTGTGACCCTCCCCTCGAGAACGATGGAGGGAGCAGCGGCTGAGAACGTGGCGGCGTTATGGACCGATGTGGAGGTACTTGTCTATGACGGGCTGAACGGGGCGTGGGAGTCAGAGACGCTTGCAGGGGGCTCGCGGACAGGTAATGTGGGTGATTATTTGGTGATGATTCGGACGGACAGAGCTAATTACGTGTACGATGTTTTGAATCACGAGTGGGTGAGCGTCCAAGTCCCGGACGGCACGCTCGGCGGCGAGGCGAAGGAGCAGTTCTGCGTGGCGTGGAGCTCGGAGAGAGGATATGGATATAAGGCGGGTTCAGGAGAGTGGAACGAGCTGCTTTTCATGGGGAATTACCTCGGGGACAACGTCGCGGAGCGTTTGGCCATTGTCACCGGCGACCGAGGCTATCTGTACGGCTACAGTCGGGCGAGAGGGGAATGGGAGACGTATCCCGTTAGCTATCTGAGAACGGGAACGAATGTCAGTAAGGACCTCGGTATTATCTGGGGCACGACGGAGCTTACGATTTTCGACCCGGTTCAGCTTGACACGGACCACGACGGTATGGCGGATTGGTGGGAAGATAGGTACGGTCTCGATAAGCTCGACCGGAGCGATGCGGTTTTGGACCCGGACGCGGACGGTCGGAGCAACCTGCAAGAGTTTGTCGCGGGCACGGACCCCGCAGACGGCGAGTCGCTCTTCAGGGTCGAGGAGATGTTGCTCGACGGGGAGATGGTGATTCGCTGGCAGAGCGTTGCCGGGGTGAGATACAGGGTTGAGAAGAGCGATGATTTCGGCGCCTGGCAGACCGTCAGCGGCGAAATTACTGCCCTTGAGAATATGACCGAGTGGCGGGACGCCGCCCTCGGCGAGGCAGCAACGAGGTTCTACCGCGTGGAGGTTGTTCAGTGAGGATGGACCATGCGTTTTGCCGCCGGAAGTGAAAACAGGAAAAGCGAGGGATGAAAAGGGGAGAGGTTCCGAAGCCGTAATGCCTCAGTTACGGGCGGTTGACGGTGGAACCGCAGAGCACGCAGAGAGACTTACATATCGCCAGCATCTTGTCCCGCCGTTGGAGGGATATCGAGGGGCCCCATTGCCCTCGACGGGCTCGGGCTGTGACCCTCACGCCAAAAAAAGCCGTCCCCCACGTGGCATCCCCCGCCTCTGGCGGGGGACCCGTCGGGAACATGGGCAAGATGCCCATGCCACGACAGGCGACGACAGGCTCCTTCTCATCCTTCTCTCTGCGACCCTGCGCCTCTGCGTTACCCTCCTCTCCCTCTCTTCCCTCTCGCAACCGGGTGTCCCCTCAAGAGTGAGCCATTACGCGAGATGTCCATTTTGGCTCTCCCCGCCTCTATGTTAGACTATGAGCCGCTTCATCCTTGGGCCGATCTTGGCTTGGCGCCAAAGGATGTTGGGAGTGCCGGGCCAAACGCGGAATTCCGAAGTGGCCCGGAAAAATACAGGAGGAGACAGAAAGTGAAACCGACGATTGTGAGAATACGGACCGCACTGGTGTTGTTTGCGATGATGTCAGTTTTGCAGACAGCCGGCGAGGGAAATGCAGCGGTGGATTGGTTAGTGACTCCGGTGAATAAGCCCGCGGGACTCGAGCGCCGGCTGGAGAAGAAGAAGATCGTCCTCGCCAACTCGCTGATAAGCCGGACATTTCGGACCGCCCCCAATTTTGCGACGATTGACTATACAAATCTGATGACCGGTGCAACCGTTATCCGAGGCGTTAAGCCGGAGGCGATTATCGAGCTGGATGGTCGGCGGTTTGAAGTCGGCGGGCTGAAGGGGCAGCCGGATTACGCTTATCTGGACCCCGCGTGGCTCGAAGGACTGACCAGCAACCCGGAAGCATTTCAGCTTGCTGACTTCACTACGGGCAGACCGAAGCCGCGCTACTATTGGCAGCCGAAGCGCCACTCCTCGAGGGGCCCCTGGCCGCCGCGAGGATTGACTCTGACGGCAAACTTTCGGCCGCCGGAAAGCGTCGCCGATAAATACAGCGGCTTGACCGTATCGGTTCATTACGAGATCTACGACGGTATTCCGGTGCTGGCGAAGTGGATTACAGTCAACAACGGCAGCCGGAGAGAGGTCGTAGTAGGAGGTGTCGAGAGCGAAATACTGCCAGTGACCGAGCAGGAGAAGGAACGGCTGCACGTTGAGAGCGATTACTCGTTTCACACTATGAACACCACTCACTGGGGGCCGGACAGCGAGTACAAGACGCAGATTGATTACAAATACCAGGCGCCGCTTCTGCTCACGAGCAAATATCCTCTTGGGCCGGGCGCGCACTTACGGGCGGGTGAGAAACTCCAATCGTTTCGCACCTTCGAGCTGCTGCACGACAGCGATGACCGAGAGCGGCGCGGACTGGCTCGTCGCCGGATGTATCGCACGCTGGCGCCGCAGGTGACCGAGAACCCCATTTTCATGCACGTGAGGAATTCGGATTCGGCGTCGGTGCGGCTTGCGGTGGACCAGTGCGCGGACGTCGGTTTTGAAATGCTCATCCTAACCTTCTGGAGCGGATTCAATATCGAAAGCGAGGACCCTGCTTACATAGAGAGGTTCAAAGCTGACGTCGAGTACGCCCACAGGAAAGGAATAGAGGTGGGCGGCTACACCCTGATGTGCGCTTCGCGGAACGTGGGCGCGGACAACAATTGCATTTCTCCGAAGACCGGCAAGCCGGGCAGCATGTTTGGACAAAGCGCCTGTCTGGCGAGCGAGTGGGCGGACGGGTATTTCCGGCGGGTGTTCAACTTCATGGGCGCGACGGCGATGGACATGGTCGAAACGGACGGACCTTATCACGGCGACGTGTGCGCCTCCACAAAACACAAACACCACGTCGGCCTCGCAGATTCGCAATGGAGGCAGTGGCAGGCGTGCGCCAACTTTTACCACGAGTGTCGGACACGTGGAATATATGTCAATTCGCCCGATTGGTATTACCTCAACGGGAGCAACAAGTGCGCCATGGGCTACAGGGAGACGAACTTCAGCCTTCCCCGGTGGCGACAGATTCTAATCGCCCGACAGAACATTTACGACGGGACTTTCGGGAAGACGCCGAGCATGGGTTGGATGTTCGTGCCACTCGTGGAGTACCACGGCGGGGGCGCCGCGGCTACCCTGGAGCCTTTGTCGGAGCATCTGGCGGAGTACGAGTGGCACCTCGCACAGAACTTCGGGAGCGGCGTCATAGCCTGTTACCGAGGGCCGCGGCTGTACGACACGGACGATACGAAGACGGTCGTGAAAAAATGGGTGGATTTTTACAAGAAGTATCGCCCGATTCTTGACTCGGACATTATCCACGTCCGCCGTCCGGACGGCAAGGGTATAGATTGCATGATGCACGTCAATCCGCGGACGAAGCCGCGCGGGCTGGCAATGGTTTACAACCCCACCGATAAGAGGGTTTCAACAAGGCTGAAACTACCTCTCTATTACACCGGCCTGACGGACAGAGCCATAATTCGTGAAAAAGAGGGGCGAGCGGCACTGTACCAACTGGATCGGAACTACAACGTTAGCGTGCCCGTGAGAATGCAGCCGAAGAGCATCACCTGGTTCGCGGTGGAATCCGCTCCCGGCGAAAAAAGGTGAACGTCATGAGCGGCGGTTGGAGGATGTCGCTGAAAAGCCGCGGCTCTATTTGCAATGCGGGTCACATTCTCCCTGACTGTGACAATGGTCGCTCGGGGAAGACAGGCGAGCCCCTTCGCGTCTTGGCCGGACAAGCCCTCACAGGGAAGACCCCACACAAAACCCACTGTGGCTGTAACACACCATAGTGTGTTAGAATGTTAAAAGAAAAAAGACACGTCGCGTAATGCCTCCCTTACGGGTGGGATAGAGGCACTTGGGTGCAAGAGCAATGCGAAAGCACCGACGCCGGGATTTTTCGGCGCCGCGTCCGCCAATACCTTTCAGGCCAAAAAAGAAGAGCCGTCCCGCACGGGCGTCCCGCCAAGGCGGGGAGTCCTTCTTATTCTTCTCTCTGCGACTCTGCGCGTTTGCGTTACCTTTCTCTTTCCTTTTTCACTCCCCCGCCTTCGCGGGGTATCCGCCCGAGACTGACGCATTACCATGTCGCTCTGTTCGTTTCGCATGCCTCGCTCGTGCAGAAACGGCCGCGAAACAGAAACCCGGAAGGGTGCCGATTAAGGCATTAGAGAACTATGACAGACCTCGAAAGCCTTCTCATCCTCAACAGCCTTCCTCTTCTTGGCACGATGAGAATTCAGCTCCTGTTGAAACGTTTTGGGAGCCCGCAAAAAGTCCTTCGTGCAAGCGCCGACAACCTCATGCAGGTGCCCGGCGTTGACAGGAAGATCAGCGCCAGCATCGTGAACTGGCAACGACTCGTCTCCGTTGGGGAAGAACTCAGGATGGCGGAAGAAGCTAACGTCCGCATCCTGAGCTTTCTCGATGGCGAGTACCCCGAAAACCTCAAGCAAGTTTACGACCCGCCCATAATCCTCTACGTCAAGGGCGCCTTCTCGCCGGAGGATAAACACGCCATCGCAATCGTCGGCACACGCCGTTCGACCCTTTACGGCAGGGAAATCGCCTCGCGTCTCGCCCGACAACTTGCTTCCCTGGGTATCACCGTTGTCAGCGGTCTTGCACGCGGAATTGACACCGCGGCTCACGAGGGCGCTCTTCAGGGCCATGGAAGAACCATCGGCGTGCTGGGCAGCGGCTTCAACCATCCCTATCCGCCTGAGAACCGCGACCTGATGGAGCGAATCGCCGGTTCCGGGTCCGTCATCAGCGAATATCCCATGAACGCCATCCCCGACCCGATGAACTTCCCTATCCGCAACCGAGTCATCAGCGGGCTTTGCCTCGGAGTGGTCGTCGGCGAGGCGCCTCGCCGCAGCGGCGCCATGATTACCGCCACTCACGCCCTTCACCAGAACAGGTCAGTTTTCGCCGTCCCGGGGCGGGTGGACTCGCCCACCTTCAGAGGAAACCACCGCCTCATCAAGGAAGGGGCAAAACTCGTCGAAGACGCCGAAGATGTCCTCAGCGAGTTTGAGTACCTTTTCCCTCCGGAAACAATGAAGCTTCAAAAAGGCGAAGGTCCCCGAGGGCCTGTCCCACGCCTCGACGAGAAGGAGCAGAAAATCTTCAATCTCCTTTCCGCCGAGGAAAAGGGCATCGAAGAAATCATCATGCAATCCGGTTTGCCCGCCAAGGAGGTTTCCGTCGCCCTTCTCCGTCTCGAGGTCAACAGACTTATTCGCCAACTCCCCGGCAAGAAATTCGTCCGCGCCAGACTCGTGATTTAATCTCGGCGACCGCACGAAGGTCCCACGGAGGGAATTGAGCATCAGCCACCCGGGAACTGGGTGTGGCTCCATTTCAGTGGCGGAACTGTCCTTGGACCTAACCCGTGCCGGAATCTCGACCCCATCCCCCCACTCGCCTTTACGAAGGGAAGAAAACGCCGGACTATTCGAACCGGCCTCGAGCAATCTTTCGAGTCGTGACGCACATATCTCGCCCTTTCAGGGCTAATCATTCTTGAACCGGGGCCCCTTCTCAGGGCGTTGCCCTGAGCTTCATTAAGTCTGCCCTTACAGGGCGACCCGAAAGTAATCTTCAGCCCTGAAAGGGCGCAATATTCTAGCCCAGGGCAACGCCCTGGGAAAATAGCACGTGCTGAAATACAAAAGCCCTGAAGGGGCGTAATAGGCGCATCCCCAATACACGGCTCGCTCCAGACACACGAGAGCGGACCCGCGTGCCACTGAAATGGAGCCACACCCCAGGAAGTTGCGAGGTCCGACTGTGCCCTTCGGGGCGAAAAGAACAGCCGTCCTGCACGCGGCACGGGTGGCACGGGCGTCTCGCCCGTCAATGAATCATCGGCAAGATACCCTGCCACGGTAACTGAGGACCGACTCTTTCTCATCTTCATCTCTGCGCCTTTGCGCCTTTGCGTTACTTTCCCCTTCCCTTCTTCCCTTCCGCGAGTCGGTGCCGGCCCTCAACCAAGCAATTAGCAAAAACCGCAAAAATCTCTTTGCATTTCGCCGCAGCATGTTATAATGCGCGGCAAATTTCCCCCCTGTCTATCGGAGAGGGCCGGTTGAAAGAGAATGTTTTCGCGGTACTGGCGGTGGCGACCTATGCGGAAAAGTGCGAAAATCGGGGTGAAAAGCGTGTTGATGGCGCTGACGGCAGGTGCCCTCGTTTGCGGCGCAACGGCGGTGAGTCTAAGAGGAAAAAGCCGACCGCCGAGAGAGTATGTCGGTTCAAACCGATGCCGCATGTGTCACAACAACCCTTTGAGAGGCAAGATATACGAGATATGGTCGAAAAACAAGCATGCTCTCGCCTATCGAACGCTTCTTACTCCGGAGGCAAAGGAGGTCGCCGCAAAGCTGAGCATTGGCAAACCGGAGAAAAGTGGTGAGTGTCTCCGGTGCCATGCGACTGCCTACGGTTTCAGCAAAAGGATAGTTGCGAAGAAGGTAAAAGTGCAGGAAGGAGTTGGCTGCGAGTCGTGCCATGGCCCGGGAAAGGACTACTCGAAGATCACTATCATGAGGAATCTCGAGAAAGCCCTGGCGGCGGGGCTCGTCCATCCGGCAAAGAACGTCTGCACACAATGCCACAACCCGGAAAGCCCTACGTGGGACCCGCAGCGATATACCGATAAAAAAGGAAACAAGACTGGCTTCGAGTTCGAGGTCTTATGGGAGATGATCGAGCATCACATGCCCAAAAAGCAATCGGACTGAAGCGAAGAGCACGGCGCCGGATTTTGCAGTAAGGGGGCCCGCGCGCCGGCGAAGAAATTCCGAACGGAGAAAGTCGCAAGTGACGCAGCGCATAAAATTCAAGGACGTAAGGCACATTGTTCACGTCGGGATAATCATCCTCGTGGTGCTCGCGGGATTTGTCATCGCCAGGTGGGTGTCGGTCCCAAAATCCTTCGGACAATACGGCCACTATCGGGGCAAGTCCATTGAGGAGCGAATGAACCTTGACGGCAGAGACCCTCTGGTGATCTTCCGGAGCGCCGCGTACTGCCTCGATTGCCACGAAGAGGAGAGCGGAGAAGTGTGGGTCGGCGCCGAATACTGGCAGGAAGGGAAACATTCGGCGAACACCTGTCTGAATTGCCACTCCAAAGCAGCACCTGGAGAGGAGAAAAGCCCGTGCTCGGCAGGCTTTGTCAGACCCAGGGACACCTCCAACAACCTTTGCCTGATGTGCCACGGCGTTCTGGCCGCCAGACCCAGGGTGCCGGAGCCATACGACAAAAAAAGGCACATCGAAGAACACGATGAGGAAGAGGGTCAGACGTGCATCGAGTGTCACGTTCCCCATTACCCTGCCATATAGGAAACAGACGATGAAGGTCACACGGAGAGATTTGCTGAAACGCGCATGGTTGTTGGTTCCTGCAGGGGCACTTGTCCTCTCCCGGCGATTGCTGGGGGCGGGCGCCAAAGCGACAGGAAAGAAATACAGCTTCAAAGGTCACAAGTACACCTTCATCGTGGATAGCAAGAAGTGCATCGGCTGCGGCGCGTGTGTCAGAGCCTGCAAACTCGAAAACAGCGTCCCCGATGGTTTCTCCCGGACATGGGTTGAGAGGTACACAATCGGCAAAGATTCCAGAGTGACGGTGGATTCCCCCGAGGGAGCCTTGCACGGTTTCCAAGAATTGGAGTCGGCGCCGTTGTCGGACGTGGCGAAAGCGTTTTTCGTCTCCAAGCTCTGCAATCACTGCTCCGATCCGCCGTGTGTGCCGGTTTGCCCTGTGGGAGCGACCTACCAGTCGCCGGACGGCGTTGTTTTGACCGACCCCAATTACTGCATCGGCTGCGCTTACTGCATTGAAGCCTGTCCCTACGGGGCGAGATTTAAGAATCCCGACACGCGGACAGCGGACAAGTGCACGTGGTGCTACCACAGGATTACCAAAGGACTCCTCCCCGCCTGCGTGGAGGCGTGCCCCACCGGGGCGAGGCAGTTCGGAGATGCCGCAGACCCCGATTCGCCCATCGTGAAGGTTCTTCATTCGGAGCGGGTTGATGTCCTCAGAAAAGGATTGGGTACACATCCCAAGGTCTATTACATCGGACTGGATGCGGAAGTGAGATAAATGGGAGATATGCTTTTCGGCTTCGTTTTCCCCAACGAGCGGGTTTACTGGGGAATACTCATTGTGATTTACCCGTTCATCACCTGTGTTGCCACGGGCACTTTTGTCGTTTCGACTCTTGACCAGCTCTTCAAAAAAGACACTTTGAAGCCTGTCAGCAACTTCGCACTCCTGGCGTCGCTGGCGTTTGTCGCATTTGCGAGCCTCCCGCTGCTGCTTCATCTCGGTCATCCGGAGCGCGCTTTCAACATCATGTTCACGCCGGGCGCCACCTCGGCCATGGCCACCTTCGGTTACATTTACGGCTTCTACCTCGGGCTTGTGGTGCTGGAGGTGTGGTTTGTATTCCGGCCGCAAATCGTGGATTTTGCGAGGGCGACAACCGGCGCGAAACGCGCCTTCTATTCGATACTCGCTCTCGGCGTGATGGATATGACGGAGGCGGCTGCTCGCATTGACAAGGGAATCGTCAAGTTTCTGGCGTTTCTTCGAGTTCCCACCGCTTGCGTGCTGAGCGGCTACGTCGGGTTCATCTTTGGCTCTCTGGGGTCCGTGGCGTTGTGGTCCTCACCCCTGATACCCCTCATCTTCTTGCTGTCGGCGGTCGCCTGCGGCGTGGCTCTGGTGGCTGTGCTGTACTTTGTCGCCATGAAGGCCAGGGGAGAGAAGATGGACGCCGGCTGTGTCCGCAGCATGTCCGCGTATCTGTGGGGCTTTCTGGTTCTGAGCGGAGTGCTCCAGTTCCTCAACTTCATCCACAGCACTTACGGTTCGAGCCCCGACTGGCCCTTCGCTTTCCAGACCCTCAACAACCAGTTCCCCTTCATGCTCAACGTATTGCAGCTCATTGCGGGGCTGGTTCTGCCCTTCGTGCTCCTGTCGGCGCTTCTCGTCCTGAAGATGAAAGACGGGCTCCGCAACGCCCTTGCAGTGCTCTCTTCGGTTCTGGTTCTCGTTCACGTGTTCGCCCTCCTGTGGAATCTGGTCATCGGCGGACAGCTCGCCTCGAGAACGCTGAGAGGCGCCATCACGTTCCGTCCCGAACTCCTCGGCAAGGAAGGGATTCTCATGTCGGCGATAGTCCTTCTGTGCCCGCTGGTTTTCCTCTACATCCTCACGAAGATACTGCCACCTTTCGAGAAGAAGGCGGAAGTTCGAGGGTGATTTTCGCGGAATCCTTCGCGGAAGCTAATCGCTGGCGGGATTGCTCTGGAAACGCGCTCGAATGGCGCCGAGGAGGTCAGGAATGGTGTACTCTGCGGCTTCGATGTGCACGTCCAATCCAGCCTCTCTTGCTGCGGAGGTGGTCACCGGGCCGATGGAGGCGAAAAGCGTGCTCTGCGGGATTCTCTTCAGGCCCTCTCCGAGAATCGCTGCGAAGTTGCGGGCGGTCGAGGCGCTCGTGAAAGTGACCACGTGAATCTCCCCGCCGAGGAGCATCTGAATCACGGAGCGGTCCGGGTCAGCCATCAGCGTTCGATAGCAAGCTACATCTCTCACCTCCGCGCCCATGTCCGCAAGCGCCGACGGTATCGTCTGGTCCGCGAGATTGGAGCGCGCCATCAAAACCTTCTTGCCCCGGAGGCCAATTCTCCGGAATTCCTCGATTATCCCGGAGCTTGAGAAACGCTTCGGCTGGAGGTCAGGGCGGAGGTAACGCCTTCGCAGGGCTTCGCTCGTCCGGGGTCCGATGGAGCAGATGGCAACCTCGCCGAGGCAGCGGGCGTCTTTCCCGAGCACGAGTATCCTCGACGTGAACGCGCTCACGCCGTTGACGCTGGTGAAGACAAGCCAGTCGTAGCTCCGCAGGTCGGCGATGGCCGAGTCGAGTTCCGCACAATCCTCCAGCGGCTCAATCCTGATTGTTGGGAACTCAACAGGCTCCCCGCCGAGGGTTTCTATCATTCGCACCATCTCAGGTGCTTGTGATGCCGCCCGCGTCACGAGAATCCTCTTTCCAAAGAGAGGTCTTCTCTCGAACCAGGACAGGCGGCGCCGTAACTTCACAACGTCTCCGACAACGATTATCGCCGGCGGACGGACTCTTTCTCTCTCGGCAACGGCGGCGATGTCGCCCAGACTTCCCTCGACGCAGCGCTGTTGCGGCAGGGTCCCTCGTTCGATGATGGCTACCGGGGTGCTCGGGTCTTTTCCGTGTTGAATCAGCTTCGCGGCAATCCGGGGGAGGTTTCCCACGCCCATGAGAAAGACCAACGTGTCCGCGCCGGTCGAGATTTTCTCCCAGGCGATGGCTGAAGAAGGCTTGTCGGCAGCTTCGCTTCCGGTTATGAAAGCCACCGATGACGCGACTTTCCGGTGGGTGAGCGGAATGCCCGCGTAAGCCGGCGCCGCAGCCGCCGAAGTCACCCCAGGGACGATTTCGAACGGAATGTTCTCATTCGACAGGTACTCCGCTTCTTCCCCACCTCTCCCGAAAATGAACGGGTCGCCCCCTTTGAGCCGACACACCGTTTTTCCCTCGGCAGCGGCGTGGGCAAGGAGATGGTTGAGCTCTTCCTGCGGCAGCGTGTGCGCCCCGCCGACTTTGCCAACGTAAAGTTTCTCAGCTTCGTCGTTGGAGTAGCGGAGCAGATGAGGATTGACCAGATGGTCATAGACAATCAGGTCGGCTTTTCGGATGCACTCGACAGCTTTGCGGGTGATGAGCGAAGGGTCTCCGGGGCCGGCCCCGACGAGGAATACCTCGCCCTTTTTCCCATTGGTGGGTCGCTTTTTTGCGGCGGAGAGGGCGTCTTCGCCGCTGTCAGAATTCAGCGCGCCAGTCGTCACTCGTTCCTTTTTTATGGTCCCGTCCCATCCCCTGGATGAACAATCGTCCGTCCGGCGTCTGCCCGGAGATGAGCTTGTATTTTCCCTTTCCGAACTCGTCGTACACCTGCTCGCGAATGATGCAGCCTTTCTCCAAGAGGTCCTCGAGGTTTCTCGGTCTTCGCCCCTCCATTCCCTCGAAATACCTCACCGCGGACGAGATTTCGGTCTTGATTCTGGTTATTCTCGCCTTGTACATCACGTTGACCTGGGTTGTCCCGGTGAGGTAATCGGTGGTCTGCTCAATGTCTTCTTTGAGCGTTTCTTTGTGGGCGCCTTTCTCGGCTTCTTTGTCGTTGTGTGCGCGCTGGATCAACCAGACCATCACGATAACAACCAGAACAAGGAGCACAAAATATCGCATCGTTGGGCCCTCCTAAATCCGGCCGATGATTTACCTGAAGCTATTGCCGTTCCACCCCACTTCAATATCATACCACAAAAACCCAGAGAATCAACCGAAACCGCTCGGGTGTGGCCGCGTCTCCGTGGCGTGTCCTCACGCCTCGTTTTGAACCTCTCCCGTCGCACGTTGACGCGGTGGATCTGTCCCCTTTGTCCCTCTATCATAGAGCGGAAAGGGCCACCGCCTCCTTTTCGCCCGCCCTCGGCGGGCGCCGCAGTTAGCCACCGGCTTTAGTCGGTGGTATCGGACACGAGATTCTTCTCGTGACAGCCGGCTTCAGCCCCGCCGAGGCGGGGCTTCTCGAACAAGGGATTCATCCATAACTTGCCACGGAAATACGGCCACACCCAAACTGCTCGGTGAGACCGAGAGCCGGCCCGATAAGAGCGCGGCCGCCCTGACACCACTTCGGCGAACGAGTCGCCAAAGCGCACCCCGCGCCGGACCCGTTTGTGGCGTTTCCAAGCATAAAAAGTGTGCAAAATCTGAGCGCAATCCCTTGCGGCAGAAGAGATCGCATGGGCTCCTTTAACCCCTAAAACGCCCTAAAATTCCAGTATATTCCAGTACTTTCTCGACGAGAGGGCATACTGGAATGCCTGACCATTTGCAACGGCTGGTTAGGTTTGTGTTTTCGTTCCATTCTTGACGGCATTATAGCCTATTTGTTGTCAGTTGTCAATCAAAGAGTGGGAGAGGGTGTAATGCGTCAGTTACCGGCGGCTGAGCGCGCGAGCGCATAGGAAGCAGAGGGACCCTCCTACCGGTGGCATCCTGCCCCCTCCGAGGGCGAGACGCCCTCGGGACTGCCGGCGAGACGCCAGCGTTACATAGACGGCAACACTGAGCTGCACCTGACAATCAAGGGCGAGACGCACGTGGGACGACGGCCCACAACCTTGTCCTTCTCACCTTATTCCCTGCGACTTTGCGCCATTGCGTTAATCTGCTCTTCCCCTCTTCCCTCCTCCCCCTCGGCCCGCTATTCGCCCGAGAGTGACCGATTACGAGAGGGTGCGGCTGCGTATGAGTGGGTGCTTTTGCCAAAGTGTAACGACGGGGTCGCTTGACCTTTTCCGATGCCGTCTCACGACGGTTTGTGATCTGACGATGACGAGATAACCGCTCGATTTGGCCCGAACTTTGCTTTAACACCTCCCAGAAAGGCCGAGGGCCTCAAACTGACGCGGTCGCCGGATTCTCCTTCTTGAGCGTAGCCGGTTGGTGGGGGAGGTTTCTGTTTGGGATAGCAAGCTCGCTGCGAGGTTGGAAGAGAGAACGCAAGGAGTGGGAAGTAGCTATTGTCGGTGAGGAAAGTTTCTCGAGCATTGTCGCCTATCCTGAGCCGGGATAGGGCAGCATGTGAACTTGTTGGCATTATCCGGCTGCGATGAGTGCGGCTGTATTTCGGTGGCAAGGTATGGATGAATCCCTTGGTCGAGAAGCCCCGCCTCGGCGGGGCTGAAGCCGGCTCCCGAGGGATGGCGCATTATATCCGATACCACCGACTAAAGCCGGTGGCTAACTGGGGCGCCCGCCGAGGGCGGGCGAAAAGGAGGCGGTGGCCCTTTCCGTTCTATGATAGAGAGACAGAGGGCACAGATCCACGGCGTCAACGTGCGACGGGAGAGGTTCAAAAGGAGGCGCGAGGGCACGCCACGGAGACGCGGCCACATCCGCCACATCGCTATGCTGGCGAAGGATAGGAAAATGCGATATAATGTTTAGGTAGGAGATTACCTTTTTGGCAAGTTTAGCAAAGGAATACGGGAAACCGGGACTCTGTGGAGCGTTGATGAAACAAGACAAGGAGGCTGTTCGAGGCAATATGGTGGTTGCAAAAAGGCGCTATCTGGCGTGGATTTTGTCAGTTCTCTTGATGGGCACAGGCTCGCTCAGGCTCTGCGGCGCCGACGTTGTTATCAATGAGTTCATGGCCGATAACGATTCGACGCTGCTGGACGGAGATGGTAACGCGTCGGACTGGATCGAGCTTCACAACACGTCTTCCAGCGAGGTGGATCTCACGGGCTGGTATCTGACTGATGATGCCGGCAACCTGCGACAGTGGCAGTTTCCTGCGACGAGTATTTCCGGTGATGGTTATCTGGTCGTGTTCGCCTCCGGGCAGGAGGTTGACGATTATGTAGATAGCCTCGGATACCTGCACACCAATTTCAAGCTGAGCAGAAACGACGATAACGAACATGAGAGCGTGGTGCTCGTCATGCCTGACGGGGCGACGATTGCGGACGCGTACTTGGACTATCCGGAACAATCGAAGGATGTCTCTTACGGGCTCGCGCAGGAGATGGAGTTTACGACTCTTGTGGCCGAGGAGGATGATGCCATCGCACTGATACCGGAGGGCCCGGTCGCGGACTGGACGGATGTTGATTTCGATGACTCCGGTTGGCCGCTGACCGGCCGTACTGGAGTGGGGTACGAGGGGAATAGCGGATACGAACAACTGATTCATCTCGACGTTACCGCGATGCGGGGAGAAAACACTTCGGTATATATTCGCATTGAGTTCGAGATCTCAGATCCGTTGGTTTTTGACCTTCTCACGCTCCGCATGAAGTACGACGACGGCTTTGTCGCCTATCTCAATGGGACACAGGTTGCCGCCCCCAACGCGCCGGCCTCTCCAGAGTGGAACTCGCAAGCGACGTCCGGCCACGAGGCGAGCGTAGCGGAATATGAGGATTTGGACGTTACCGAATTTGTCACGGCTCTCCGGGCGGGCAAAAACGTACTGGCAATCCACGGCTTGAACAATTCGCTGACCAGTTCGGACATGCTGATCCTGCCGGAACTAATCGCTGTTGACCTGAGCGGTCCTCAACAGGGTACAGCGATGTTTTTGGCCACACCGACCCCTCGCCACCAGAACGTGACGGGGGTACTCGGCTATCTCACGGATATAAGGTTCAGTGTTGACCGCGGGTTTTTCACGGATCCGTTCGATGTCGTCATCACCACAGCGACGGAAGACGCGGAGATTTACTACACGCTCAACGGAAGTCAGCCGACCCCGGATACGGGCATTCTCTACACCGGCGCGATTACGATTTCCAGCACAACTGTGCTGCGTGCGGCCGCGTTCAAGGCGGGCTATCAGCCGAGCAAGACCGAGACAGAAACTTACATGTTCCTCAACGACGTTATCGTTCAAGATGGCTTCGGTTTGCCCAACACCTGGGGTCATGCGGGAGCTGATTACGATATGGACCCGGAAGTCGTCAGTGCTTACAGCGATACGATTGTTGATGACTTGAAATCTGTTCCCTCGTTGTCCCTGGCGATGGATATGGACGATTTCTTTGGCGCAGGCGGCGTGGGGATTTATCCCAGCGGGGAAGGCAGCCCACGAGCGACGTCTCTTGAGCTAATTGACCCCGCGGATGAGACGGAGTTCCAGATAGACTGTAGTGTGGAGGTTTGCGGTGGCACCAGCACGAACCGTTGGAAGAGCGACAAGCTTTCCATGAGGTTGAGGTTCAAGGAGCCCTACGGCCCCACAAAGCTGAGGTTCCCCCTCTTTGGGGAGGATGCTGCGGACAGGTTCGACACGCTTATTCTGGATGCCCGCCTGAACCAAGCGTGGGCTTACGGCGGTGGGTCGAGCCCTGACAGTCAACGCAGACTCGCCCAGTACACCCGCGACCAGTACCCGGCGGACCTTCAGAACGCTCTCGGCGGATACGGCCCGCGCGGCATGGCGATCCACCTGTATATTAACGGCGTGTACTGGGGTCTGTATTTGTTGCACGAGCGTCCTGATGAGTCTTTCGCCGCGGCCTATTTCGGCGGAGACAGGGATGACTACGACGTCCTAAAACACAACCAGAGTACCGTGGTTCATGGGTCCAACGCGGACTACCGGGCAATGGTCCAGCTTGCCGGGTCGGGCCTATCCGGCGACGCTCAATATCAGCAGATGCAGGGATATCTCGATGTCCCCAATTTCATTGATTACATCATCGTCAATTTCTTCATCGGCAACACCGATTGGGCGCACCAGAACTGGTACGCCACGCGAAATGTCGTCAATCCCGACGGGCGATGGCGATACCATAGCTGGGACCCCGAACACTCGCTCAAGGGGCTTTACGATAATGTTACCAGCAGAGATGACTATGGCGGGCCGACGGGGCTTCATCATGATCTGTGCGGAAACGCGGAATACCGTCTGCTGTTTGCCGATCACGTACACAAACACTTCTTCAACGACGGCGCTTTGACCACGGAGAATGCCGCTGCCGCATACGGGAAGCTGCTCGACGAAGTTGATAGAGCGGTTGTCGGCGAGTCCGCCAGGTGGGGCGACAATCAGAGACCTGATGACCCGTACACACGGGATGATGAATGGGTCACTGAGCGCGACCGGCTGCTGAACGAGTACTTCCCGCAGCGGACGAGCATAGTGTTGGGGCAGTTGAGGAATCGCGGACTCTATCCCTCGCTTGAGGCGCCCACGTTCGGTCAGCACGGCGGCAGTTTCGCCAGTGGGTTTACACTGTCTATGTCGGCGTCCGCACCGGTCTATTACACGCTGGACGGCACCGACCCCCGGGAGTGCGGGACCGGACGGGCGGTCGGGAACTTGTACGGCTGGCCTATAATTCTTGAGAGGACGGTGTTGGTGAAGGCGAGGGCGATGGCGAGCGAAAGCAACTGGAGCGCGCTTAACGAGGCGCTGTTTGTGCTGGACACACCTTCGCCGCTTCGGGTCACCGAGATTATGTATCACTCCCGCGCCCCCTCGGGGCCGGAAGCGGACGGGAACCGTAACACGCAGGATTTCGATTTCATCGAGGTCCGGAACACAGGCTCGAGCGCTATCGGATTGGCGGGAATCAAGTTTACGGACGGGATTGCCTTTGATTTTGCGGAAAGCGGTACACACAGTCTGGCGCCGGGCGAGTATGCGGTTTTGGTCAAGAACACGGCGGCTTTTTCCGATCGCTACCCAAACTGGGCGGAGATGAACATCGCCGGCGAGTTCAAGTATCCGGCTGACTCGCTCGCCAACGAGGGGGAACGGCTGGCGCTGAAAGACGGCCTGGGCCGGACGATCCTTTCTTTTGAGTACGACGATGACTGGTATCCGAACACCGACGGCCTCGGCTTCTCACTGGTTGTCCTGAACGAAGGCGCCCCTTCAAACACATGGGGAAGGAAAATGAGCTGGCGTGCGTCCACGAACATAGACGGGTCGCCCGGACAAGATGATCCCTCTCCGCCCGAAACCCCTGCGGTGGTCATAAACGAGGCACTCACGCACGCTGTCCCGCCGGCAAAGGATGCGATTGAGCTTTACAATCCGAGCGCCAACCGGGCAGAAATTGGTGGCTGGTTCCTGACGGACGACCGGACCGAGCCCCGGAAGTTTCGTGTTCCAGACGGAACTGAGATTCCTGTCGGCGGCTACCTCGTTTTCGATGAGGATGATTTCAATTCGGACCCGGCCAGCCCGACCAGCTTTCTGCTCAGTTCGTTGGGCGAGGACGTTTATTTGTTCTCTGCGGACCCGGAAGGAACCTTGACTGGATACGTACACGGCTTCAGATTCGGCGCGGCGGAGAACGGCGTAACGTTTGGGCGCTACGTCACGAGCACCGGAGAGGACCATTTTGTCGCCCAGGTGACTCCGACGCTGACTGTCTCCAACGCGGGACCGGAGGTGTGGCCAGTCGTCATTAATGAGATAATGTTCAACCCTCTTCCTGCTGCGGGCACAAATAGCGGCATCTTAGAGTACCTTGAGCTGCGAAACATCTCCTCCCAGCCTGTTTTATTGTTTGACCCGGATGCTCCCGAAAACACGTGGCGCATCGGGGGCGGAGTGGACTACTGTTTCCCGACTAATACAACGATCCTTCCGGGGAGTTGCGTCGTTGTGGTCAGCTTTGATCCCGAGACCGATACCGCGAAGCTCGAGGCGTTCCGCTCCAGATACAACCCAGACCCAAGCGTAGAGTTCTTTGGCCCATACAGCGGCAGGCTGGAGAATTCGGGCGAGTCGGTCATGTTATTGAAACCCGACGCTCCGAAAGAGCCGCCGGATCCCGACGCTGGCTGTGTGCCTTACGTGTTGGTGGACGAGGTGGACTATTCCAACTCCGATCCGTGGCCGACCGGTGCGGACGGCACGGGCGACTCGCTTCAGCGCGTCTTCAGCGGCGAGTACGGGAACGATCCGGTCAACTGGAAGGTTGCTCCTCCGACCCCGGGGCAGGACAATGGAGGGAGCGGTGTCGAGGATGCCGATGGCGACGGCATGCCCGACGAGTGGGAGCAGATAATTGTGGATTTCGATCCGGGAGATGAGGTTGACAACATCTTGAAGGTTGAAGGCGAGGATGACTTCGACGAGGACGGCGCCTCGAACTTCAGCGAGTATGAGGCTGGGTCCAATCCAGTAGATAGGGACTCGGACGACGATGGTTACACAGACGGGGACGAGCTCAGCGATTCCCAGAGCGACCCGCTGAACGCGGACTCCACCCCGCCTGATAACGACGGGGACTTCGTTTCCGACCTGAACGACCCGGACGATGACAACGACGGTTACGCGGATGACGACGAGTTGACCGAGAGCCAAAGCGATCCGCTGGACGCGGACTCTACCCCGCCCGATAACGACGGGGACTTCGTTTCGGATGTGAACGATCCGGATGATGATAACGACGGTTACGCGGATGACGACGAGTTGACCGAGAGCCAAAGCGATCCGCTGGACGCCGACTCTATACCGCTTGATAACGACGGGGACTTCGTTTCCGACCTCAACGATCCGGATGACGATAACGACGATGTACCGGACGTCTCGGACGCTTTCCCATTTGACCCGACTGAATCTGTTGATGCGGATAAAGATGGCATCGGGGACAATGCCGACCATGACGATGACAACGATGGATACTTGGATGACGATGAGCTAACGGACGACCAGAGCGATCCGTTGGATGCGGACTCTACGCCGCCCGATAACGACGGGGACTTCGTTTCCGACCTCAACGATTACGACGATGATAACGACGGTGTGCCGGACGTCTCCGATGCTTTTCCGTTTGACCCGACTGAATCCGCTGATGCGGATGGAGACGGCATCGGTGACAACGCGGATGGAGACGATGACAACGACGGCTACTTGGATGATGACGAGTTGACGGGCGGCCAGAGCGATCCGCTGGACGCGGACTCTACCCCGCCCGATAACGACGGGGACTTGATTTCCGACCTCAACGACCCGGACGACGATAACGACGAAATGCCCGACATCTGGGAGAACGAGCATGGTTTGAACTCATTCGTAGCCGATGAAACACAGGACAAAGACGGGGATGGTCAGTCCAATCTTGCTGAGTACAAGGCCGGCACGGACCCAAGCGACCCGGATTCGGTGTTCCAGTTTGCGGAGTTGAGCGTTGAGGGCGGTCAATGCCATCTCACGTGGAGCTCGGTTCCGGGCAAACGTTACATTGTTTGGGCCAGCTATGACATGGTCCAATGGCGGTGCGCAGTATCCGATGCGATAGAAGCCGGTCAGGGGAATACGACATCCTGGGATATCCCAAACGCGCTTGGAATCTCGCAACGCTACTTCAAGGTCGAGAACCTTCCATGATGACCTGAATCCCGAGGGATATTAGAGGCTGCGATAGAAAAGGAAATAACGGGAAACATTTGCGAAAGGCGTCTGTTGATTTGCCCCTGGTCGCCGGCAACACGATGATGCCCGCCCCCGCGAGCCTAAGCAGGAACTTGCGACAAGCCTCGTTTTCGAGCCGGCCAGTGGGGCTTTGCTGCTCAGGGCGAAAAGAACAGCCGTCCCCATGTGGGACGGGCCTGCCCGCCGTGGGCAGGCGGGCGTCCCGCCCGTGAAGCATCATGGGCAAATTGAACGGGTTGATGGTCGCCGGCAGACGGTTTCAGATGTTCGGCTCCTCGATTCTGCAAGCGCTTTCCTGCTGATCTCAGTTTCCCGTTTCAATGTCTTCGGGCCATTCTGGCGCCGTCAGTTCATTTCCCAGGGGTGAATTCGTCGTCTTCAGCGCGATGCTATTTTCTCTTCAGATTTGCGGCCGCCACCTCGAATCGCCCTTTGCACCGGATATCCTCCGACGAACTGCCAACCAGCATTTCGAAGGCGCCCGGCTCTGTCACAAAGCGGCGTTGCTTCACATCGTAAAACGACAGATTGTCTCCCGACAGGGTAAACGTCACCCTTCGCTTTTCTCCAGGTTTCAGGACAATCCTCTCGAATCCTCGCAGCTCCTTGACCGGCCTTTTCACGCCGCACTCTACGTCGTGGACATAGAGTTGAACGACTTCTTCACCGGCTCGTTCGCCGACGTTCTGCACGTCCACGCTGACGCTCACAACTCCCTCCGCCGGGATCTTTGCGGAGGACACTCGGAGGTTGCTGTAGGCGAATTCCGTGTAGCTCAGGCCGTGTCCGAACGGAAAGAGCGGCTGGCCCTGAAAATACATGTACGTCAAACCCTTCGTAATATCGTACTCGGATTGGGGCGGGAGTTGAGCCACGGATTCGTAAATCGTGTATGGCAATTTGCCGCCGGGGTTGTGGTCGCCGAACAACACATCCGCAATCGCATTGCCGCCTTCCTCGCCATCCCACCACGCCTCAACGATAGCGGGGACATTTTCCTTGGCCCACTTGACCGCCAGCGGTCCCGCGTTCATCAACACCACGACTGTCTTAGGGTTGGCGCCGTGGACGGCCTCAATCAATTTCTCCTGCTTCCCCGGCAGGCCGATGTGGAGCCGATCATGTCCTTCGCTTTCAACTTTCAGGTTGGTGCCCACGAACATGAGCGCCACGTCGGCCTTTTTCGCAATGGCGGTCGCTTCCGCGAAATCCGTTCCCTCGCCCTTCGGTTCCATAATCTCACACCCTTTGGCGTGCAGGATTTCGGTTCCTTGCGCGGCACGATTCCGAATGCCCTGCAATGGCGTGACCGGGTTGGCGGCCTTGCCGCTGTAGCCGCCAGCCGTGAAGGCGTTCGCGTGCGGGCCGATGACGGCAATGGACTTGATCTTGTACCTGTTCAAGGGAAGAAAATGTTCCGGGTTGCTCAGTAGTACGATCGCCTTGCGCGCAGCTTGAAGAGCCAGTTGCCGGTGCTGCGGGCTGCAAATCTCGTGGGGTGAAATCTTGCTGTAGGGCACCATCTCGGGTGGGTCGAATTCCCCCAAGCGAAACCGGGCGCGGAGCACGCGGCTGACCGCGCGATTGACTGCCTCCTCGGAAACCAGCCCTTGTTTGACTGCCGCGGGGATGTATTTCCTGAATTCGTCGTCATCCAAATCGCAACCGGCGAGGACGGCCTTTGCCGCGCCCTCCTCAAAAGTCTTGGCCCAGCGATGCCGCTGGACTAAGCTTCGGATGCCGCCCGTGTCCGAAACGACGAAACCCCGGAACCCCCATTGACCTCTCAGGATGTCGGTCAGCAGAAGCTTGTTAACGACGCAAGGCACGCCGTTGATGGCGTTGTAGGCGGCCATGATTGACTGCGCTTGGCCTTCGACGATGCACGCCTTGAAATGTGGCAGCCAGTATTCCATCAACATCGGCTCCGGGACCTCTGCCGAAAGGCTCTGCCGGTCGTGTTCCTGGTTGTTTACGGCGTAGTGTTTCAACGTCGAAACCAGCTTCAGATACTTCCGGGCATCGCCCTGCAGGCCCTTCACGAATGACACGCCAATCCGCGAAGTGAGATATGGGTCTTCGCCGTAACACTCGTTGATTCGGCCCCAGCGTGGATCGCGGCTGATGTTGATGACGGGGGCCCGATACGCCAGACCGTTTCGCCGAACCCTCCGGTCGCTCTTGTGCCACAGGTTGTAGATGGCCCTCGCCTCATCGGAAATGGTGGAAGCCACTTCATGTACCAGGTTCGTATCCCACGTGGCTGCCAGGGCGATTGACACGGGAAACATTGTCGTTGGCTCCGACCAAACGACACCATGGAGGCACTGGTTCCAGCCGTGAAACTCCGGAACGCCCAATCGCTCGATTTCCGGCGCGCCATGAAACATGAGTGAAGCTTTTTCCTCCAGAGTCATGCGCGATACCAGGTCCTCCACTCTCTTGTCAATCGGCTGGGTCGGATCGAGGTAGGGCGGAGTCTTGGAAGTTGCTTGCACTGCGCCGCCGATCGCTGCCGTCGGAACGGTAAGGATTAAGGCGATAAGACTCATCGTGATGACCTGTCTCATTCGGTTCTTTGATTCCATATCGGGCCCCCTACTTGCTCAAGGTTTTTTGGCGGGCATTGCATCCGAATCGTTCCGGGTCACTTCCACGGCATAAATCTGGCTATGGCCGTGCATATTCGAACGAAACACGACCCATTTTCCATCGGGCGTGAAGTGCACGTTAGGCTCCAGGTTGTAGTCATGCGCCGCCAGGCTGCACAGGCGTTCCATCCTGAGCTTCCCGCCATCCGGCCTAAACAGATAAATCCACTTCCCGTTCTCGGCCCTGGCGACGCTTTTCGCCCCGCCACCATCGCCGCAAAACATGCTTCCATCTTTCGAGACATTATAGTGCACCGACCATTCGTCGCGTTCCAACTGGTATCGGGTCTCTTCACCGGTGTCAATATCAATGCTGGCGCCGGCCAGGAAAAAAGTCCGTCCGCGGGGAATCTGTAGATCGAACCATACCCTTTTGCCGTCCGGGCTCCAGAACTCATGACCGGCGATCTCGTTCTTTATACTCCGCTCGTGGATTTTTCGCAGCCCTGTGCCATCGCTCCGAATCAGCCAAATACGGTGCAGTTCATGCCAAGGCCCTTCGTGGCAGAACATCAGCAGCCCGGGATCAGTTGGGGAAAACTGCAGATGGTTCAGCCACGTGTTCGTGCGGTAGATCTTCTTGACGTTGCCGGTTTCAAGATTGATGGTAAAGATATGATTCGGCAGCTTGGCTTCGAATATCTCCCGAAACCATTCGCGGCGTGGCTTTTTTAAGTGCCTTTTGATGCTCTCCGCATAGGCGCCGGCCAGCAGCGTTTCATCGGCATTGATCGTAGCTGGTCTGCCTGCGAAATCCTCTGGCAGTCGGACAACCTCGCGAGTCACCAGCATGTCCACATGTGTGGCAAAGACCATGTTGTGATAATAGTAAATGACCTCTCGCCTTTTCCGTGCCACAATCTCACCCTTCACTCCGCCCTCGTGATAGGTCAGTTGCTCAATCTTCAGGGTCTTCAGGTTAACAGTGAAGAGCTGCCATCGTTCCGGTGTGAGGCCGTAGAACACCATCTTATCGCCTTCATCACTCCGGGCTTCAATAAAGGGGTTATTATGGAAATAGAAGCTGCGATGCTGACCCTCACGCCGCGACAGCCTTATCACCCGATGTCCCGTATAAGTGTCCACCCATTCGTTCTTAGCTTCCCTGTCCTGTCGTCCATTTTCACCAGCTTCACAAACATTCGCAACGAACCCAGCCATCCCTACAATAAGAACAACAACGCGGATGAAACGACTAAACCTTGCCTCCATACTCATTACCTTACTTGCCACTGACGCTAAGTGTCCTGCCCCCAGAGTTTGTACCACTCTTTAACTCAGTTCTGCTGTGACCGCCTCAGTTGGTGAGGGGACGGCAGCCCACTGAGGTGTGTGAGCCAACGCGATTGTACTCCATCCGCCATGCCATATCAACACTTTCGCCTCCGGGGCAGCAATTCCGAAACTTTGCTGTCTGGGGGCGGGAAAACCGGGAAAGGCGGCGTGTTTACGGCGGGGAGGCGGCAGGGAAGAGGGGTGCGCAGATTCGCAGGGGG
>Ga0315547_1000049_pt1 | contig 146656 bp, 158 predicted proteins | sample SalMarSW160240MG_2_FD_202542 | JGI IMG/M metagenome (GOLD analysis project Ga0315547, IMG submission 202542) | Salt marsh sediment microbial communities from the Plum Island Ecosystem LTER, Massachusetts, United States - Salt Marsh Sediment SW1601-240 ...
ACTACTATATAATACAGTGTAGTGCTGTTGTCAATACCTTGTGCGCATCCAGTTACCTGGTAAGACATTGCCTCATTTAGCTGTTCCCCTTCTTTAGCCTTTCAAACAGTGGGGCATGGCATCAAGATTTATCCGCCTCTATTCCCAAATATGGTAAGATAGGGCGGCATTCTAGCCTTGACAATAGCTATTTTAAACGCCAGAATGGTTCCACGAGAGACAGAGAGGAAGACGTGAAATGCTGAAAAGGTTTTCCCTGAAGAAGTTGTTGTTAATGATGGGTACAGCCATTAGAAGGTTCTTCACTTTTGAGGAAAGTACCGAGGGCAGAAGAAGGCGAAAGGAATTATTTGTACTGGCAGGGATATTTTGTGCCTTGGTGATAGGCGCTATTCTTGTTGGGGTTAGCGATAATCTGCCTGGCATAGTTCTATGCTACCTGGCAGTCATCACCTTGATCGTCGCGGTAACACGCACCTGGAAAAGAACGAAGATGTTCTTAATCTTGCTGGGAGCATCAGTGGGCGGGTTCATTGTCTTTGTTGTGCTACATAATGTCTTTTATGGCCTGACCATACTCGCCAGCCACATCAGCGCATTGAGCCATGTGATGGAGGTTTTTCATGTGGCGTTCTTCATTATTGCCGTTTTCCTGTGCCCGGCAGCTTTTGTAGTAGCGGTTATAGGCAGCATAATCCTCGCTATCAGGGGGCGCAGAAGACAAGCAATGGGATAATTGTAGCTCGCCCGAGCCAGGACTTGGCATTTTGCTCTTCGCCGAACTTATCTCCATTGGAATTTCAATCCCTGCTGAATTAACAATCCGATGAGATGTTAAGTGCTATGGCAAACGGATAGAACGATTCTTAAAAGATGCCATAGTAACTGCACGGGCAGGAGTTTCGCTGCAACTACCTTGACAACGCAACCTGGGATGTTAGTGTTCTTGGCTCTCGATTACACAATCTAACACTTTGGACTCTCGTTATCTCTTTTTCATGATAAAGAACGCCGAGCTATACCATTTATGGTATTTCCTGGACAGGTCAATCTCCCGTTGTTCCTCGTCGAGTCCCTCAAGAGCCTTTGAGTCATTGATATACCTGGGGCGAAGCTCCTGGATTCGACTCTCCAGAGGATCATAATACTCAATCCACCATGCATCCTCAGGCAATGTGAAATACCCAATTACATCATAGCCGCAGGCAGGGATTTGTTCCAGGTACTCTCGCACTGTCCTTATCCCCGAAGCAGCAAGCCCCCTCCAGTAATTGTAGACCTCCTGTGGTGGATCCAGGCGCGACCAGGTGAATTCATGTGCTACCAGGCACCCTTTAGGCTTAAGGAACCGCCGCCACTCCTTGAGGGCCCTTTCAAAACCAATAATGAATGTCGAGCCCTCGGCCCAGATGATATCGAAGCTTTCATCCGGGAAATCCATATCGAACATCGAACATTTCACGGTCTTGACTCGGTCTGACAGCCCTGCCTCTTCGACCTTTCTCGTAAGTCTATCCAGAAGAGGCTGGTTGATGTCCAACCCTGTTATTTGTCCGTTACCTAACCTTGCGAGTTCCATAGTCGGCACACCCGAACCACAACCCACATCCAGAACGCAGGGTTTATCCAATTTGGGAAGCATGTGAAACGCTTTTCTCGTGTATATGCTGAGGCCATCCCTCAGCATATCTTTATCTGTCTGGAGTATTGTTTCTTTGGTCATTAATCACCAGTCTCCCTGATACTTGGACATAACAACAATCCGCCCAATTGTGTAGATTTTCTACATAATGTTTCGTGGCTTTGTGAAGTTGCGATCCTGGTATTTCGATTCTATTTTTGCTTACTCCTCATAGCCCTGGCAACCGGCAGGGCAATTCCCAGTATAATCGCGAAACGAAACGATGTCTCCCCATGCGGGGAAACGACTTGATTACAACATAGCAATATGCGTTTACAGGACGTGGTTATTCCTTCTCCTTTTCCTTCCCCCGCTTTTTTAGTGCATCAGCTTTGGAGATCAGGTAGATCATGCCACCCAGACACAGAAGGAAAATACCAACGCCAATAGGCGAACCCCAGGAGACTGCCAACCACAGATTTTCCATTTCTTCCTCCTTTCGTTGAACATTGACCTTCGTGCTCGGATTGTATACATCGGTTTGCAGAAAAGTCAAAAAGCCCATTTCACAACAAACTAGATTGGTCTCGGCAATCAGGCTCACTAAATCCGCCAGCCATTCGGAGCGGTATTCAGGCTTGAGCCACTGATTGTAGTTGAAGGTGTAATCCAGAAAAGAGAGGAAAATTTGGATATCATTGCTGATGCGCTCATTCCACTCTACGAGGAGAGCAAAAGGCAAAATACCATGCACACGCCTTGCCCTGCCAGCTCGGAATTGCTATGACTGTCCCCGGGATGTAAAATTGAAATGCAGCGCTCAGTAAATGCAAGCTCTCAAAGTCAAGAAGGTGTATCCCGATGCCCGTCTACCACAGCGGGCTACTGAAGGGGCGAGCGGGCTGGACCTCCTTGCTTACATCAAGGAAAGCAGCAGAAGAGTCGTACTTGAAGGAAAGCCGAGGCTGATCGGCACTGGCATTGCGATTGAAGTGCCCAGCGGCTATGAGGCCCAAATACGCCCCAGGTCAGGGCTGTCGGCAAAGGGAGTTCTTGTCGCCTTGGGCACAGTCGACAGCGACTATAGAGGTGAAGTGATGGTGACGATGTATACAGTGGGACGTCATAACAGTTTCGAGCTCAAACACGGCGACAGGATAGCACAGCTGGTCATAGGTAAGCTGGCTGACCTGCCAATAGAGGAGGTGAGCGAGCTCTCCGCCACGGAAAGGGGAGCCAGCGGACACGGCTCCACCGGCATTCGCTGAAATGGGCAGGATAAGGGTAGGGACTTGCTCATGGACTGACCCAACCCTGCTGAGTTGCGGCCGGTTCTACCCGGATAGCGCGCGTTCCGCGGAGGCACGTCTCCGCTATTACTCCAGCCAGTTTGACCTCGTCGAAGTAGATAGCAGCTACTATTCGCTGCCCGGCGAAAGGACTGGCTACCTGTGGGCACAGAGGACAGGCGACAACTTTACCTTTGACGTCAAGGCTTTTCGGCTGTTCACTCAGCATCCAACGCCGCTTGATTCACTGCCTAAAGACCTGAGGCAGGAGCTGACACCGGCAGTGCAGCAGAAAGCCAACCTGTATTACAGGGACATGCCTGGCGAGTTGACAGACGAGCTCTGGCGAAGATTCGAGATGTCACTGCTTCCTCTGGATACTGTTGGTAAGCTTGGTATTGTGCTGTTTCAGTTTCCACCGTGGTTCTTACCCAGCCAACAGCAGCTTGATTACATTCTGTTGTGCAAGGATAGATTGCCGCAGTATCGACTGGCAATAGAGTTCAGAAACGACGTGTGGCTGAACGACAGAAACAGAAGCAACACGATTAGCTTTCTCAGGAGGAATGCTCTTCCATTCGTCTGCGTGGATGAACCCCAGGGTTTCAAGTCCAGTGTCCCTCCAGTAAGCGAGGTAACCTCTGACATCGGGCTGGTAAGATTTCATGGACGAAATACCGGGATGTGGGAGAAGAAGGGCATTAGTGCCGTGGAGCGTTTCAACTATCTCTACAGCGAAGAGGAGCTTAAGCCGTGGGCAGGTAAGATCGCCGAGATGGCAAGCCAAACCGCAGAGACGCACGTGCTGTTCAATAACTGCCACCACGACAAGGCAGTTGTCAACGCTAGGCAAATGTGTTTTCTGCTAAGCTCACAGGGTAATGCCCGACCGGCGAAGGAATAAAGTGTACAGAATGCAATTTGGCAGCGTTCCCGTTTTCGTCACGGAAAAGAGCAAGGCGCCAGCTCTGAAGCTTTCCCCACATAGTATAGCTTTATTCAAGCAGTGCAAGCTGCAATACAAGTTCCAGTATATAGATAAACTGGGCGATAAGTATGGAAAAGCCAAGCCCTATTTCACCATGGCTAACCATGTTCATGCGACGCTCCGTGACCTATTTTCAGTAACCCCGGAACGCCGCACAATCGAAAGTGCCAAACGGCTGCTCGCAAATAATTGGCGGAGGTATCGTGTCGGGTTCAGGGGTCGGACTGATGAGAAGAGATGGGCTGACAGGGCGCTGGGTGAGGTGACACGCTTTGTTGCCGAACAGGATGTCAGCATTACACCGATGCTGCTGGAAGCGCCAGTCGAGGCCAAAATCACTCCCGGGCTCATCTTACGTGGGAGGGTTGACCGCGTGGATAAGGAGCCAGATGGGACGCTGCATCTCATTGACTACAAGACAGGCCTGGTACCGGGAAGCATTGACTGGAGTCAACTTGAACTACATTCGCTGATTCTATCCCGCATATGGAGTACTGCCGGCACCAAGGTCTCTTACTTATATCTGCTCTCAGGCACGGCATACACAAAAGAACTTGGTCAGGAAGCTTTGAATCGAGTGAGGTGGGAGCTGCTGCGCGTCGCCAGCCAAATCCAGAAAGAAAAAGAATATCTTCCTTCTCCTGGCGCAGCGTGCGCAGGCTGTGATTTTGCCGCAATTTGTCCCGCAAAGCACGATGGGTATGTGCAGCTCGGCGAGGTTGACCTGCCTCTGTGGCGCGACTTCGGCGATATTTTGCTCACCGATCAGGAAGCCAGCGACGGCGGTTCGACGTAGACGCAGCGTGAGCCCGGTGCTCCTCGACGCGTCTAACTAAAGTTTTGCTATAATGACACAACTTCGAAAATCCTGAAGAGAGACCTGCAAAATCAAAAACAAGCTGGAAATGGAGGTGATTTGAATGGAAGACAAGTATGCTGAAAGACCGTGGCGTAAACTTCAGGATTTAGTATGCCTGCCCGAGACGTTAACATATCCCGAAATGACCTACACCGCATTTCATGTGTATGAACCGGCAAGAAAGTATCCTGACAATTTAGCCGTGGTTTACATGGATTATGAGATGACGTTTAAAGAATTGAAAGACCATGTAGATAGATTTGCCACGGCACTATCGGATATGGGCATAAGCAAGGGAGATGTTGTGGTAACCGCCATGGTATCGTCAATACAATTCGTCATCGCTGACCTGGCTATACCTGCAATTGGAGGGATACATGCACCGATGAGCATATTGGATTCGGTGGATGATCTGGTGGACAAATTCAACCTTATGAAACCCAAAATGGTTATATGCACTCATTCGAACATAAAGGAAAGAGATATAGTGGATAAGGTAAAAGAGGTCGCAGGGAAAACCGGGGTAGGAACCATAATAGTGACAAAGGCAGAAGATTACTCCTCGAACCCTCCACCGCATGAGGCAGAGGAGGGAATAATCTGGTTCACCGACTTAATCCACAAATATCCTCCAAATCCACCGAAGGTTGAAATAGATATTAAAAAGGATGTAGCAATGGTGCTGTTTAGCGGAGGGACAACAGGCACTCCCAAAGCATGCATGTATCCCCACTCCAGTTTAATTGGAACCGCAGTGAATACCCATGCCAATATTACGGCACCGTGGTTTGCCAGTTTGTACGAGGGGCTTCTCAGGATAATCGTACCCGTGCCACCGTTTCACATTCACGGACACCACTCAGTAATTGGACAGCTTGGCTATGGATACACGGTCCTACTGCAAAAAGACCCCAGGGATTACCAGGAAACCCTTAGATTGATTAAGAAATATCATCCCGTGATGAGCATAGGAGTTCCCACTCAATTTATGAGATTAGCCAAAGCAGAAGGGGCTGAGGATATCGGGTTAATGGGACTTTCCTCGGGAGCTCCATTACATGAAGACACAGAGAGAGAGTTCAAGGAAAAGACCAAAGGCGGAATCGGGCAGGTTTTCGGACCAACAGAAGTTGGTGGAACTGGAACTATTATAGCGATGGCCGATATGTACCGTCCCGGCCTGGGAAGCTATGAAGCGGTTGGCATGTTATTTGGTTCGCTGAAGAAAGCTCTTGAAATGCCAGCCGTTCAAATGTTCATGAGGACCTTAATGGAGGCTATCGGCCCGGATGATGTAGGCAGGGTACTAACCAGGATGACGACAATGTCAGCTCCACCAACTCCCACTGAACCTGAACCTAAAAAGGAGGAAAGAGGGGTTTCCATTGGAATTGTCAGTGTCGATTGCGATATAAAAATCACTGACCTGGATAGTGGCGAAAAAATGCCGACATCAAGAGTGGTGAGGGAAAAACTGAGCGGAGAATTATGGATGAAAGGTCCTGGCAGGATGTCGGGGTTCTGGCCCAATCCTGGTTCGGGAATTGATGAAGAGGGCTTTATTCGTACCGGAGACGTTGCCACTGTGGACGACACGGGGCACGTTTATATTGTCGACAGGGTAAAGGATATGGCGCTGGTCAGCGGATTTGACGTTTACACCGGAGAAATAGATAAGGTGTTATCGTCATATCCTGGCGTGGCTGAGGCTGCCACGATAGGGGTTCCTGACCCCGAAAAACCAGGCAGCGAGAGGATAAAGGCTTTTGTTGTTCCCTTGCCGGAGTATGAGGGAAAACTAAAGGAGCAACAGATAATTGAATATTTGAGGGGAAGGGTGGCACCATACGCTGTGCCCAAGTCCGTGGAATTCAGGGACGCCAGTGAATTTCCAAGAACGTCCGCCGGCGTGGACAAGATATCCAAGAGAACATTGAGACAAGAAGAGGCAGAAAAGATGAAGGAACAGAAATAATGAGCGGTAAAAATATTCTGTGTGAAAAAAGAAATAGCGCCGCAGTCATAAAATTTAACAGACCAGGAAAAAAGAACGCCCTTTCCCTGGAATTAATGGAAGAACTTCGCGGCGTGCTTGAAGATGTGGAGAACGACGATGATGTTCGAGCTGTAGTTATTACCGGCGCCGGCGATGTTTTTTCCTCAGGCGCAGACCTCTCCGATGTGCAGACACTCCAGATGATGGAACAACAGCTTGACGCTTCTTCAGGAAAATCTACCATGATAAAACTCATCAATCTGGAAAAACCAACAATTGCTGCGGTGAACGGTTATGCACTGGGTCACGGCTTAGAATGTGCCCTTATGTGTGACATTATTATAGCCTCGGACAAAGCGGTGTTTGGATTTATCGGTCCCCTGCGTGGCTCAGTATGCCCCTATGCAATGATTCGGCTTGCTGATGAAGTGGGCCGGGCAAAGGCGAAGGAACTGCTATTCACCTGCGACCGTATATCTGCTGAGGAAGCTTTGAGAATCGGATTGATAAATAAAGTAGTCCCTCACGAAAAGCTCATGGATTCTGTCTTCGAGGTTGTGGAAAGAATGAAGAATTCAGCGCCTCTGGCAACAAAGCTTACAAAACGAGCAATAAATAGGGGATTAGGCGACTATGAGTATAGCATGGAGGCGTTTAAGGAAATTGTTGCTGGTGAGGACATAATAGAAGGCGCTGTAGCATTCCTGGAGAAAAGACGGCCTAAGTGGAGTAAATAGCATTACAGCTATCAGCCTTCAGTTATCAGCTTTCAGGCATTAGCTAACCGCTGATTGCTGACCGCTCACTGCTTTTTCATTTTTGCTCTGTCATTTTGATTTTTGAGTTTTGACTTTCCGCGGGATTGCCACGCCTTCGGCGCGCAATGACAATAAAGAGGAGCCCCAATAACAGTAAAAGGGGCGCAACGACACTCAGCCTTCAGTCATTAGCTGACTGCTGACCGCTGACTGCTTTTTTATTCTTGCTCTGTCATTTTGCATTTTGCTTTTTGAGTTTTGACTTTCTTTGAAGTGCCACTAACCATATGAACGAGTACATTAACTGGCTTGGTTAAGTGATACAATATAAACTTCCAAAGATATCTCCCAAATTGTGGAGGAATCTTTGCTATAACCTACAACAGCCTGGCATAAAATGATGAAGCTGGCTAAATTTGAGCGAAGGAGGTGTCGAAAATGAAAATCGCTGAGGTTGATGCTTATCTGTGTCATTATCAGCTTCCACAAACATTTTACCCAACATGGATTCCTGGCTTTCCGCAAACGGGGAACACCTGCTTGCTGCTGATTTTGAGAACTGATGATGGGATCGAGGGATATTCCGCTATGGTTGGATTCCTGGATGAAGCAAAGGGGCTAGTCTCACTGCTTCGTCCCTTTCTACTCAATCGAGACCCATTTCAGGTGGAGGATACACTTCGTTTGCTGCGGAGCGCGTTGTTTCTGGGCTACAAAGGTTGGTTTCCCGAAATTGCCTTATGGGATATCATTGGCAAGGCAACAGGACAGCCCATTTACCGCTTGCTGGGAGGAGGAACAGGCCGAATTCTGGCCTATGCCAGCACCGGGGAACTTCATCCCGCTGAGCAGCGTGCTGAGGAGGTATTGAAGCTCAAGGAAATGGGGTTTCGGGCAGTCAAGCTGCGGCTCAAGTCCATGGAGATAAAACAAGACATCGCCCTGGTCGAGGCGGTGCGCCAGGCAGTGGGTGATGAGATGGAGATAATGGTAGATGCCAATCAAGGCTGGCCAATACATGGATTTGGACCTTATCCCCACTGGGACTTGAAACGAGCCATGAACGAGGCACGTGCCTTTGAGGAGCTCAGAGTGCGCTGGCTGGAGGAGCCACTTTATAAGCACGATTATGAAGGATATGCCCAGCTTCGAGCGGCAACCAGTGTGCCGCTCGCTGGTGGCGAGTTTAATACCGATTTGCATGAATTTCGCGATTTGATTACCAAGCGTTGTCTGGATGTAATTCAGCCTGATGTCACCCTCAGCACGGGGATTCTCAATGGGAAAAAGGTGGCTGGTATGGCAGAAGCATATAACCTCGAGTTTAGCCCGCACACCTGGACTAATGGACTGGGGCTGGCAGCCAATCTTCAGTTAATGGCTTCAGTCCCCAACTGTTATTACTGTGAATTTCCCTACGAGCCACCAAGCTGGATTCCAGAAGCAAGGGACTTCATGCTCGCCGAACCTTTTCAGATAGACAATGAAGGATACATTAGTGTGCCACATAAACCAGGTTTGGGAGTGGAGCTTGATATGGAGAAAATAAAGTCCTGCGGGGAGAGACTTTGACGCCGTCTGCCCGTTACCGCGGGTTGAAGTACGAACTTTCTTCATGTAGGGTATAATATTGATATGGAAGCGATAGGTCCCAGCACAGCTTTCTATATAGTAGTATTGCTCTGGGTAGGCAGAGTCATAATCTGGACATTCATTTGTACTTTGCTGGCCTGGCTTGGAATCAGGGTGCTGGATGCACTTACCCCGCGCATTCAGGAACGAGAGAGAATAGGAGAGAACCCGATTTCAGTAGGTCTGTTCATGGGTGGTTTTTTCATTCTGGTTGGCCTGGTCATCCATGGGGTAGTAACAGGCCCTGCGGTAGCTGGCGGTGGCTTGTTGGCAAGTCTGATTGATCCCGAGAGGCTGGGATTGGTTGCTGTTAGCTTCCTGGTAGCCCTTCTTCTGGGAATAACCATACTGCGTGTTGTGGATAAGTTGACGCCAAAAATTCCTTTTGTCAGCGTTGAGCAGAATCCAGTTGCAGTGGGAGTCTACGTTTTCGGCTATTTGATTTTCTTCGGTTTAATATTGCATAGCGCTTTAACCATGTATTTATTGTGACTTGCTATGGCAAAACCCTTGCAAGCTGTCCTGCTTCTTGTGGCAATCTTGATGGCGATAATGCCGGCTACTGCCTCAGCAGTGTCATCAGCAAATTACTACAAGGAGGGCGGCGAGGTTTATGATGACTGGAACATATGCCGCACCAATTCCGTCGGTGGAGATGGCTTCTTCCAGGTCTCGCAAGCAAATTTCTGCCCTATCATTGTTGGTGAAAGTCTCGGGGAAAATGCCGACAGGGCTTACCAGATTGGTCAGCAATTTGCCGTAGATTACCCTGATTCTAATCGGAGGGCGGAGAAAATTTTCGCCTTCGCCCGTGATAAGGTAAGATACACCCCAGATAAAGACCAGTTTGGTTATGAAGAATTTGCCCAGAATGCTGACGAATTAGCAGCGTTCATTGGTGATGAAGGGATTGGCTATGGTGACTGTGAAGACTACGCCATACTGCTTGCTGCGATGTATAAAGGGGCAGGTTTTCGTTCCGCCATACTACTGGCACCGGGACACGCCGCAACGCTGGTATATCTACCAGAATATAACAAGGCTAACCGAATTTTATCCGTTGACGGTGAATCAGGCTGGGTCTGGGCTGAGGCTACTGGCAGGAACAATCCGTTAGGCTGGATGCCGGAAAGATTCATCGGTGCTGAACTAATGGCTTATGAGGTTGAGAATGAAGCGATAACTAAAATGGAGCCATCCGGGAAATCTCCCACTGTTATAACCCCGAGTGGCGGCAGCGCTGGAATTGGTATATCACCATTCTTTGGCGTGTTCGGGATGCTGTTGCTCCTCTCCATGTTCCGGCGGAGAAGACGCTAAAGTACTAACATTATTGAAATGAACCCCAACACCTTCACCTTCAAAAAGCAAATCCCCACATCCAAGACAACTACCTTAGCCCTACCTAGCATATCCGTGGTAATAGCTCACCGGAGAGCATGTCAATAATTCGGGAAGGGCCTAGCCTTGTTTTCATGATCACCCTTCCAGGATAATCATCAGTTACCTCACCAATGATAGCCGCATCTCTTCCATAGCAGTTCTGCTTCATTTGAGCCAGAACTTCGTTAGCATCGTCTGGCTCGACTATAGCCACCAATTTGCCCTCATTAGCGACATGAATAGGGTCGAGGCCTAAAAGCTCACAGGCAGCTCTAACCCCTTCTTTTACCGGTATCTTATCCTCTTCGACCACAATGCCCACATTAGATTGTTGAGCAAATTCATTCAGAGTAGTAGCCAATCCGCCCCTGGTAGGGTCACGGAGACAGTGAGTATTTGGGCAGGCCTCCACCATTTGAGCCACCAATTTGTTCAATGGAGCACAATCGCTCTCCAGGAGTGTCTCGAACCTAAGCCCCTCACGTTGGCTCATTATAGCTATGCCATGGTCGCCGATGGTGCCGCTCAAAATGACCCTGTCGCCAGCTTTAGCGTTGGCTCCCGAAATATCAATCCCGGCAGGAATAATGCCTATCCCGGAAGTATTGATAAATAGCTTATCTGCCTGCCCCTGGTTTACCACCTTGGTGTCCCCGGTGATTATATCTACCTGTGCCTCATCAGCGGCTGCTTTTATTGACTGGACTATGCGTTCAAGGTCAGCTATGAGGAGGCCCTCCTCTATGATTACGGATAGACTCAAATACAAAGGCTTAGCTCCGCTCATAGATAAATCGTTAACCGTGCCACAAACAGCCAACTTGCCTATATCTCCGCCGGGGAAGAAGATGGGATCGACTACATAGCTATCAGTGGTGAAAGAAAGACGCCCATTAGCCTCAAAAATAGCTGAGTCATCTAACTTGTCTAACAAAGGATTAGCCAGCAAAGGAAGGAATTTCGTCTCCACTAAGGCATGGCTCAATTTGCCACCGCTGCCGTGAGCCAGAAGAATGGTATCATTCATAGCTTGTTCCATGTTTTACTCCAGGAATTCTGTAAATTCTCAGGGCAATCCATATTGATAATAAGCACTACAAGCTCCTTCACTGGAGACCATGCAGGGACCTACAGGTTTTTCTGGAGTGCAAGCTTTTCCAAACAGCTTACATTCAAGTGGCGTAGCTGCGCCCCGGACTACGTCTCCACAACGACATCCTTTCGGTTCTTTGGCAGGTTTGTCATTGCGAGCAGAGCGAAGCAATCCTGAAAAAGCATTATTAGCATCAAGATGCTGGTATTGCTTGTTAATCTTTAAGCCGCTTTGAGGTACAATCCCAATTCCTCGCCAGTCGGCGCCATCGATTTCGAAGACCTGCTGCATCAATTCTAAGGCTTTCCTATTCCCTTCAGGCTTTACTCCACGGCGATAGGCTATCTCTACTTTTGGGCTACCAGTTTCAATCTGCTGCACTAGCTTATCTACGCTTAATAAGATATCCAGGGGTTCGAAGCCCGAGATAACATAGGCCACTCCATATTTCTCGGGAATGAACTCATAAGGATGAGAGCCAGTTATAACGCAGACATGTCCCGGACCAATAATACCATCAAGCTTGATCTCACCTAATCCCAGCAAAGCTTTCATCACTGGTGGGGTTAACTTCAGGAAGGAAAGGACATAGAAATTTCCTATCCTCTCCTTTTCTGCCTTAACTATAGAAGCGGCTATGGTCGGTGCCGTGGTCTCAAAGCCAATGCCAATAAAGATGACTGACTTCTCAGGGCTGGCTTTAGCTATCTCCAAAGCATCCATAGTGGAATAAACAATTCGTATATTTGCTCCTTCAGCCCTTGCTTGCTGTAAACTAGAATAGCTGCCAGGAACTCTCATCATATCTCCAAAGGTAGTAATGATAACCCCGGGCGAATGAGATAAGGCAATAGCTTTATCCAGATCGCCAATCGCTGTTACGCACACTGGGCAGCCTGGCCCTGACTTCATTTCAATTGTTTCTGGTAATAACTGGCGAATCCCATATCTCATTATGGCATGGGTGTGTCCACCACAGAATTCCATTAACCTGATTGACCTGACAGAGTGGCCAGTGATTCTCTGCGCTAGTTTCTTAGCCAGCTCGCTATTTTGATACTCGTCAATGAACTTCACTCAGGTTTATTATCTCTTCGAAAAGCTTTAAGGTCTCCTTAGCTTCAACTTCATCTACCACACCTATAGCATAGCCCGTGTGAAGCAGCACATAATCACCCGCCTTTACCTCTGGAGTAAGAGCAACGCTAACTCGGCGTCTCACGCCCCCTATCTCCGTTTCTGCCTCATCACCTTCTATGGAGACAACTTTAACTGGAACCGCTAAACACATTGTATGCTATTTTAGCCTAACTCTCTTGACAATTCCAACAACCAAGTGTGCTTGACTTTTTGGAGATTTTCATGGATGGGTAATTATTTAGCGAAATTGGCGACAACCGCTTGTCCCAGGGAGATACCACCATCATTGCATGGGACTTGCCTGTGGCTAAACACCTGGAAGCCACTATTTTCCAATAATTCAATCGTTTTTCTCAGCAATAAGCGATTCTGAAATACGCCGCCGCTTAAAACTACTTGGTTGATACCAGTTTCGTCAGCTATCAATCGGCACATTTCACCTGTCATTCTGGCTATAGTGTTATGAAATTTAACTGATATCCTTCCTGAAGAAATGCCTTGCTCTAAGTCTTCAATTATCGCTGAGAGTAGATCTCTTAGCTGCACAATTCTCATCCCTTCATCTGCTATTATACGGTACGGATAGCTTTCCTTATCATTGGAGATTGCTTCGTCGCTGTGCTCTTCGCAATGGCAGGCATACGCAGCCATTTCTAGCTCTACAGCCGCTTGCCCTTCATAATCTATCTCACCTCTTATGTTCATCAGGGCTGATACAGCATCAAACAGACGTCCCATGCTTGAAGTCAGTGGTGAGTTCAGCCCACTTCCTATTTGGCGTTTGATAATTTCTGTTTCAATTTTGCTAACCTCTCCGATAAACGCTAATTGAGGTTGCTTTGCCCTGCTTGTAATGACGGCCTTTAAGGTATCCTTTCCTAGCAAAGTAAGGATGTAGCCAATAGCAGTGCGGTAAGGTCTTCTTATAGCCGCATCCCCCCCAGGCAAGGGTAAGTATTCTAGATGTCCTGCTCTGTTGAAGCTTTGGTAATCAGCTACCAAGAATTCCCCTCCCCAAATATACCCATCACTACCCATCCCTGTACCATCAAAAACGACTCCTATAACTGGAGTTTCTAATCCATTATCTGCCATGCAGCTCACAATATGGGCATGGTGATGCTGCACAGGTATAAGTTTCATGCCAGATTCACCCAGCTCTTGAGCATACTTGGTGGAAAGATAGTCAGGGTGAAGGTCATAGGCGATAATTTCAGGCTCGATGCGAAATAGCTTCTTATACAAAGAAATAGTATTGTCAAAATGCTCTAATGTTTCCATATTTTCCATATCACCAATATGCTGACTTAGGAACGCATACTTATCCTTGGTCAAACAGAAGCTGTTTTTCATTTCAGCACCGCAGGCCAAAACCTGCCGACATTTGAATGTGAGATGAATAGGATAGGGAGCATAACTACGTGCTCGCCTTACAAGCTGACTTGTTCCCCTTTCCACTACAGCTACACTGTCATCATAGCGAGAATAAATACCCCGATTGTGAATCAGGAAGTAATCAGCAATTCCTGAAAGCCTTTTTAATGCTTCATCATTATCTTTGGCGATGGGCTCTTCGCTGAGATTGCCGCTGGTCATCACTAAGGGTAGCTCAGTATCTTTCAGCAGGATATGGTGTAGTGGTGTATAAGGCAGCATGACACCTAAATATTCTAGATTTGGAGCTACCTCGCGAGATACAGATGAATCGGCTTTCCACTTCATGAGCACGATAGGGCTTTGAGGAGAGGTGAGCAATTCCTCTTCTTCCGGTGAGACGTAGCAATGTTTTTTTATTTCGTTCACGTTGCTTACCATTATGGCGAAGGGTTTAGAGGGTCGTCTTTTTCTTTCACGCAGAGTCTTAACTGCCGCTTCATCGCTGGCATCACAAGCTAAAAGAAATCCACCCAAGCCTTTAACAGCAACGATTTTTCCTGCTTTCAGGAGTTGACTGGCAGTGGCTAAGGCATCCGATCCCGCTACTCGCTTGCCTTGACTATCAACCAGATCAACCTTCGGGCCACATTTGGGGCAGGCATTTGGCTGGGCATGAAAGCGGCGATCTAGTGGGTTCTCATATTCTGCCTGGCATTGGGGACACATTTGGAAATAGCGCATGGTAGTTTTAGGGCGATCATAGGGTATATCCTCGATTATGGTAAACCGTGGGCCGCAGTTGGTGCAGTTGGTAAAGGGATAACGATAACGCCTATCGGAAGGATCTAACAATTCACTGAGACAAGCTTGACAGGTAGCAATATCTGGGGAGATAAGCTGGTATTTTCCCTCCTCAGCGATGCTATGGCGGATTTCGAAGTTCTTATAGCCAATTGGTGGATGGTGGGTAATAGCGATGTCCTCAATGTGAGCTAAAGGGGGAGCTTTTGTTTGAAGCTCCAAGTAAAACTGCTCAATAGCCTCTGCCTTCCCCTCCACCTCAATCCTGACATCCTCGGAGGTGTTACATACCCACCCCTTCAAGTTGTGTTTGGTGGCTAGTCCATAGACAAAGGGTCTGAAACCAACTCCTTGAACAATTCCGCGAACGCTAATACGCGCCAGTTCTATAGTCTTTATCTTGGCCATTGCAGGATGCCATTATTTTGTTCTCCCTATTTCCGCGATTACCATTCTTTTGAGTTCAGCTAGCCTTCCCTCTACCTCTGGTGAAAGCTCTAACCCCCAACCTATATTCTTGGGTTCAATTCCGATAATAATGGTATTTTTAGGTTCTCTTCCTAGTAGTCTCATCATCTTTAAGCTGTCTAGCACCCCCATCTCATGCAAGGATAATCCCCTTGTGGATGGATCCATTATTAAATCGTCAATACTGAGGCGATAAAGCGTCCCCGGTTTCTCACCGCCTTTAATAGCGTCGACTATAATCAGCTTATAAACATCTTCAACAAAAGATACAATCTCAGGGCAAATCCCGCCATCTATAATCTCTAAGTTAGCATAATTCAGGTCATCATTGTTCAGCATTCGTATAAGCTGAATTCCCACTCCTTCGTCTCCGAGGAGCAGATTGCCTATACCCAAGATGATAATCTTTGGTCGGGTTGTCTCATACTGCATTATTATCAAACGTATTTCACTGTTAAGAAGTGAGTTGAGCAGGAAATACAGGGGTCATAGGCACGTACCAGCATTTCTAACATGTGAGTTATTTCATCCTGGCTCCTGTTAATAATGTGCGGCACTAATTTTTCCATATCCTTCTGTATGTTGTTGTGGTTTTGATTGGTTGGGATAACACAGTTAGCTTTGGTCAATACACCTTTATCATCATAGGTGTAATCGTGGAATAATATTCCCCGCGGAGCTTCTACTGCGCCAATACCTCTTCCTGCTTTAACTTTAACCTCTGGCCTCTCTTCCTTTATTCCTCGCGTTATAAGCTCGTTGAGTATCCTCAGACTGTCCTTAACTACATGAACCGACTCCACAATCTGAGCTACGTTTATCATATAGGGGTTGTGACAAATTGGTTTTAACTCCAAGTCCTCAGCTGTCTTTTGAGCCTCGGACGAAAGTTGGGAATAATTATTGTTAAATCGCGCCAGCGCTCCCACCATGTAAGAATCCCGATTATGCTTGGTAAATTTAGCTGTAGAGTGAGGCACGCAAAACTCATTAGTCATCTCAAGATAATCAGTTATTGGTGTGGTGCCGGTATCAGTGGAAGCGATATCTCCAGAGATGAAGGCATACTCCTTGGTGTCTCTAAGAGCGATATATTCTGTCTCTCTAGTAAAATCAGGTATTTTGAAACTCTTGAATAGTTTGACCGTCTCCTTTAAGTCACCCATAGATTGAGTTAACCTTTGTTGCATTGTTTTTAGCTGGCTTGCCTCAGGCAACTTGGCAAATCCACCAACGATGCAAGCCATGGGATGAGTCTTTCTGCCGCCTATTAAATCGCCTAAATCATTGGCCAATTTCTTCATTCTTAACGCTCTTAAGGCTACCTCTGGGTGTGTACTGACTAAAGGGATAACACTACCTACATTAAGAAAGTCTGGTGCTGCCAGAAAGTAAAGGTGAAGCACATGACTTTGTAGTGTCTCAGCATTAAAAAGAAGCTTTCGCAGGAGCATTGTCTGTTCACTGAGTTGAACACCAAAGGCAGCCTCAGTGGCTTGAATTGAGCAGGTAGAATGAGCTATGGAACATATGCCGCAAATCCTAGGGGCTATCCAGACGACATCCTCATAGCTTTCCCCCCGCATCATAGCTTCGATGAATCTTTGTGACTCTGGAATTTCCCATGTTATTTCCTTCACCTTACCATTCCTGGCGGTGACAATAATATTGCCGTGTCCTTCTACCCTAGTTAAATGATGAACATTGATATTTAGCTCTGTCATTTTGAAACCTCCAGATAACCGTTAAAGATTCTGAACTGCCTTAGTATATCCCCTACAGTTAATCCATGTTTTTGTAGTATCTCCTTCTCCGAATCAGTATTGGGGTCATCTACCAGGCCACGGCATCCCCAGCAGCGGCGGCCATTGCTAATACAGATGGCGTTGCAACCAGCTCTGGTAACTGGACCCAAGCATATTTCCCCTCTATCGAAAGCACAGACATTTCCAGCCAATTTGCATTCAACGCATACAGGATAGTTGGGCAGTTCAAACCTTTTACCCAACAGCAGTGACTTAACTAGCCTGAGAAACTCATACCTGTTCATAGGGCAGCCTGGCAGTTCATATTCTACAGGCACTACTGCTTTCACAGGACGCGCTGGGATTGTATCGTAGTACCACGTATAATCACAGGCAGTGTCGCCACAAACTATTTTGAGGCTTTCCTCCATAGGGCGAAAATTCTTGAGGCAATTAACACCTCCCAAAGAAGCACAGGCACCCATAGCCACTAATATCTTTGCCTGCTTTCTTATCCCCTCTATTCTAGGTATTTCCGACTCACTGGTAATCCCCCCATCTATAAAGGCTATCTCATAATCCTCGCCCTTTTCCGTTATTGCTTCTCTGAAATTGACAATATCTACTTGCTTCAGTAGTTCCACCAGCTCGGTCTCAAAATTTAGAACCTCTAACTCGCAGCCTTCACAACCAGTGAAATCAAAAAAAGCTAACTTCGGCTTCATTTTATATCGCCTCCTCTAATTTTTTAATCTGGGTGTAGGTAAATACCGGCCCTTCCTGACAGACGTATACGCCGTTAATCTGACAATGTCCGCATTTGCCCACACCACATTTCATCCTTCTCTCCAAGGACATCAAAATTTGCTCATCGGGAATACCTTTCTTCTGGCATGCAACCACGACAAACTTATACATCACTGGTGGCCCTACTGTAATGGCAAAGGTATTTTCAGGGTCCATATCTACCTTGGGGAAGAGGGTGGTTACCACACCTACATTTCCCGTCCAGCTTTGGTCTCTCTTGTCCACTGTCTCCAGAAGCTCCATGTCTTCCCTCTTTTGCCAGTTCTCAAGTTCCCTGGCAAACATCCTTTCTTGCGGCGTTCTGCTGCCTGAAAGAACTATGAGCCTCCCAAACTCTTTCCTATTATCTAGGACATAGTTAATAAGGGAACGCAGGGGGAACAGACCTATGCCTCCAGCTACTATCAAGATGTCTTTACCCTTAATATTATTCACAGGGAAGCCGTTACCGAAAGGACCTCTAATGCCAACTGTAGTTCCTGTATCCATACTATGCAGTGCATTGGTCACATTGCCTACATTCCGCACTGCTAGCTCGAAACTGCCCTTCTTTGTAGGAGAGGATGAAATCGATATGGGATTTTCGCCAATGCCAAAAATGGAAAGCTCGACAAATTGTCCTGGCTTATGACTTAGCTCCTTTCCATCCTTCAGCCTAAATTCAAACAGTTTCTCCCTCTCAGCTATAAGCACAACTCTTATGAGTTCAGCGGGGTGTGGTACATAGATGGATGTTTCTGGAACTGCTTGACTAATCATCTCACTTATCCTCCTCCTTTAACAGATTAAAAGTTTCCGCCGGGCTGGCAATATCAGCAAGACAGGCAGAGGCACATCTTCCACAGCCAACACAACCTAGCTTCCCCCACCTCTCCCATACATATTTCCCCTTACGGTATAAGCGATGCCTGTATCGGCTCTCCCTGTCTTTTCTGAAGTTTCCACCTCCAGCTACCAGGGCAAAATCAGGTAGCATGCAGGCATCCCACTGGCGATAACGCTCACCATCTTTGAGGTTAAGGGCAATATCATCTTGAACATCAAAACAAAAACAAGTGGGGCATACCATAACGCAAGAACCGCAGCTGAGGCACTGTTCACTTCTCTCCTTCCACAGAGGACTATCCCAAGATTTATCCAGTAATTCTGTTAGCTCATCAAGTGTCACATTGAGACCCGTTTTATATTTGGTTAACGCTTTCTGGCGTGCTTGGTCTCTTCGTATCAGATCTGAAGAAGTCGCCTCTTTTCCTTCAGCATAGTTATCAAGTAGTTCCTCTCCTTTACTGCTGCCAACAGCTACAACATAGCTGTCGCCAATATCGGTGAGCATCAAATCAAAACCAGTTTCAGCGATAGCTGTACCTAAACTGGGGCAGAAAGCATTCGGATTGGGATTCAAGCAATCGATGCCAACTATGATAGTTTTTTCTCTCCTAGAAAGGTAATTAATGTCCGGGTTAGTAGTGGAAAACGCCGTATCGAGAAGCTCAATGGCTTTAATATCATAGGGATGAACACCAAAAAGGATTGTCGGCTTAGCTTCAACGACTGGCTCGATTTTAGGCCGTTCCCCTAATTCAAACCTAATAAGCGTTTCTTTTTGAGGGAGGAGATATATTTTTGGCGGCAACAGTGTGGTATCGTAAGCAAGACACATCTCATTAGCAGCAGTGAGCTTCCCAAAGGCATATTTGCCATCCTTCCTCTTTGGACCTACTACCTCCACATCCGTGCCGATAAGATTATTAACAAGTAGGTCCATATTTTGTTTTCTAATGAGCCTGTTTTTCATTTACCCTCCTTTATCTGCTGCTTGTTTAATATTAATTTCTACCTTGTTTAGCACCCAGGAGCACCAATTTTCTATCCCGGCGCCGGTCTTACAGGAAAGCTCGAAGAATTTGACTTTTGAATTTAGCCTTTTGACAGCTTCTTGAAAAGCAGCAATATCGAAGTCAACGTAGGGTGAAAGGTCAGCTTTATTTATCACCACTGCATCAGCGTCAGCGAATATCATAGGGTATTTAATGGGTTTATCATCCCCCTCAGGAAGGCTGGAAACCACTACCCTTTTGTGCTCTCCGAGAACAAACTCAGAAGGGCAGATAAGATTGCCCACATTCTCAATGAGGAGCAAATCTATGTCTTCCAGGGGCAATTTCTTCAAGGCAGGGTCGAGCATACTTGCAATTAGGCTACAATTCTCGGGCATATTTCTTGTGCTTATCTGGACTACTCCTACAGCCTCGTTCTTAACCTTTTCGGCATCCAGCGTTGAAGCGACATCGCCTTCAATGACTCCTATCCTTAATTTACCCTTCAATCTAGCTATAGTCTGCAAGATAAGGCTTGTCTTGCCGGCACCTGGAGATGACATAATATTGATAGCAAAAACCCCATGCTCATCCAGTAGCCGCTTATTTTGAGCCGCTATAGCTTCATTGGCCTCCAAAATGTTCTGCACCAGTTCTATTTTCCTCATTCCACTTCCATGCTTTCGATGTATAGCTCTCGACCTCCCACTATTTCTATACCCTGGCTTTGGCATTCAGGGCAGGACCACAAAGTATCTTTGGGGCGAAAAATGGTGAGGCAACTTCGGCAGCGAACCTGAGCTGGCGCTGATTCGAAGTGAAGGTTGGCTTTTTCAGCGATGGTGTCTTTGCTCATAAGATCAAAATAAAATTCAATGCAATCGGGCATAAAACCTGTCAATTCACCAACAACAAGGCTAATTTTGGTGATCTTCCTGGCTTGAGCTTTCTTGGCTTCCTTTAAAGCAATGTCAATAATACTTTCAGTCACCCCAAATTCGTGCATTTGATTTGCACACCAACCGAAGCAGTCTAGCTCACTTTGACTTTGATTTCAAATTTCCCTGGCTAGTCCGTTATCGACAGTGTAGGCGTCTATTGAGTTGTGTTAAATGGGAAACAATGCAATTGTTCACGAATCCCCCCTTAAATAGGTGCGGAGGCTGAGATACATGGGTAACACTCATGGTATGGTTAATAATGATACTAACTTACCATGAGGAGTTACCAGGATGAGAAAGCCAGCCAGCTTCTATTTCTTTAAAACCAAGCCTATTATCTTAAGGAATAGATATGAGCATTGGAGAGGGGTGGCAGACCTCTCAGGCTTTACCACCCTTGAGAGGCTGAGGGTAGAATGGATGGTTTTCTATTACACCGTGGTCAAAGAAAATGCTACCCTCACCGCTCAGCACTTCGGTATCTCAAGGAAGACCCTTTACAAGTGGTTCAAACGATTTAAGTATTCTAAATACGATGTCCGTAGCCTGGCTGATAGATCTAGAGCTCCCCATCGTAAGAGGCACTGGGAAGTGACACTCATCCAGGAAGAGAGGATAAGGCGTTTAAGAAAGAGATATCCCTACTATGGCAAGAAGAAGCTAATGGTCCTTTATGAGAAGGAATATTCTGAGGGGATCTCTACCTGGAAGATTGAGAGGGTGATTCGAAGGCATAAGCTCTATCCCGACCAGAATAAGGCAGAGAAGACTGCCGGAAAGAGAGCCAGAGTTCGTCAGAAACCAAAGAAGAGAATAACTCAACTAGTGAAGGAAGGGAGACCCTGTTTCCTCTTTCAGCTTGATACCATCGTTATCTATCGCAATAATCTCAAAAGATATATCCTGACTGCCGTGGATCATGCCACTAAGTTAGGCTATGCCAGGATGTACAAAAATAAGAGATCCCAGGCAGCGACCGACTTCCTTTATCGTCTTCGCTACCTCGCTGGCCAGCCTATTGAAAACTTACAGACAGATAATGGGAGTGAGTTTGCTTTAGAGTTTGAAAGAGCCACCACCAAACTAAATATCCAAAGGTACTTTTCAAGAGTCAAAACCCCTAAGGATAACCCGGAGATAGAAAGGTTTAACCAGACCCTGGAGTATGAATGGCTCTACAACTCCAATCTATCTTTAGACCCTGAAGAGCTCAATCCCCGACTAACCGAATGGCTTATTGAGTATAACTTCAACCGCCCCCATCAGTCTCTTGCCTATCTTACTCCTGTAGAGTATATTGAAAAGGAACTTGCTAAAATCCATAGTCCAGTGTTACCTATGTGGTCAGCCAGCACAGCCTATTGACATCATCCTAGACAATGGTCTACCATACGCAGGTTGTGATTCGAGGAAGGATGGATATGCCGATTTGGTTATCCGTCTTTCTTCTATTTCCGCCAGGTTTATCCATTTGGTATTTAGAGACTACTTATGCTGGCTTCTTAAGGAGACATTAACCAGGGATGTAATTTTACCGAGGTTTTGATGATGCTTGCCGGGGTTTCTGTCATTAGCATAGTTCTTTTTATCGCAGTCATCGTCTTGGCTGTTATGGCGGTGGGCTTTAAGGATCTACTTTCTGCTGCGATTTCATTGGCGGCTTTGAGCGCTGCATTAGCAATAATCTTTTACCGCTTGAGTTCTCCCTATGCCGCAGTAATTGAACTCTCTGTCTGCGCTGGCTTAATCACAGCGCTATTCGTAGCAGCTATCAGTTTAACCAGGAGAAGATGAGGAATTGACAAAAAGTATACTAGGGGTGGTATTGGGCGTAATATTTGTGGGTTTTTCCGTTTTGATATTGATCCACTCACCTCAGCCTGCGGTCTATGTTCTAGGTGGCCCCCAAACCTTTAGCAGCGCTTTGTGGGAATTCCGTCCCCTTGATGTCTTCCTCCAACTACTAATCATCCTGGCTGGGACTTTTGGCATTCTTACATTGGTTAGGAGATCTCAATAATGAATTTATGGCAGCTTTATATAGCAGCAATTGTTATCCTTTTAGGCATTGGGATTTATTGCTTAATAAGCCGAAGAAATTTAATCCAATTAATAATCGGAATTGAGGTTATTGCCAAAGCAGTTACTTTAAGTTTTATCCTCGCTGGTCACCTTCAAGGGAACGAGCAAATCGCTCAGGCTATAGTAGTGACCATCATCCTGATTGAGGCAGTTAGCACAGCGGTTGCCCTGTCTTTGATAGTGGCTGCGTATCGGCATACAGGTAGCCTGGACACCAATATTCTCAAGAGGCTTCGAGGCTAGGAAATGGAAACAGGTGTACTGATAGCTTTACTTGCCATATTGGTACCCATAGTACTTGGCCCCTTTACCTATCTTATTGAAAAGATAAGCGCCAAAGCCAGGACGATATATGCCGTATCCTTAGGTTTCATCACCGGGGGCATGACCTTAGCGCTAATCCCTTATATCACAAAAGGAACTGTAGAAAGCTTTATGTGGATACCGGGAGCAGGCAGGATATTATTCAGTATTTGTCTCGATTCTTTCAGTGTTTTCGTGGCTATGGTTGCTGGCGTTATTGGAGCCCTGGTTTTGTTATTTTCCACTCGATACATGAAGCCGGCATCTGAAGAGTATTCACTGTCACGATATTATTGGCAAGCACTGTTATTTATTGGTGGCATGATCGGACTGGCCTTAACCAGCAACCTTCTAGTTATGTACGTCTTCTGGGAGATTATCGGATTTTGTTCCTACGCTCTAATTGCCTATTACTATCATGAACCAGAGGCTGTACCAGCCGGGATTAAGGCATTTATCGTGACCAGGATAGGTGACATTGGACTTTTAGCCGGCATATTAATTTTATGGCATGCTACAGGAACTCTTAACATCTTCGAGATAATGAGTGCCTCACAGGCTGGTCTCATCTCCTTCACCCTTCTCGGTCTAGCCGGCGCTGGATTTCTTGCTGGAGCCATAGGTAAATCAGCGCAGTTTCCTCTGCATGTCTGGTTACCGGATGCTATGGCAGCCCCTACTACTATTACTGCCCTGATTCACGCCGCTTGCCTGGTCAACGCTGGTATATATCTGCTTGCCCGCAGCTATCCTATATTTGCTGCGCTAGCCTGGTGGCCTACGGCACTGCTCTGGATTGGAGCAGTAACCGCTCTTATGGCAGCAACAATAGCGCTAACACAGTGGGATATTAAGCGGGTGCTGGCATATTCTACTATCAGCCAGCTAGGATATATGATGGCAGCTATTGGGGCAGGAGCAATTTTAGCTAGTCAGTTCCACCTTGTAAGTCATGGAATATTCAAAGCACTCCTCTTCCTTGGCGCTGGTTCCATTATGTATATGACCGGGGGAATTAAAGACCTGCGCCAGATGGGAGGATTAGCTAAGTACATGCCGATTACCCGTATTACCTTTATCTTCGGGCTTCTTTCGCTAGTGGGAATTCCTATATGGAGCGGCTTTTTCTCCAAAGATATGATTATGGCAAACTTGTTACAAGGCGGAGCTTATGGGCCTCTCGTTCTCCTTGTCATAGCTACTTTCTTTACCGCGGCTTATTCCTGGCGAATGTATTGGCTTGCCTTTCAAGGGGAGAAAAGAACTTCAACTGAAGTTCATGAATCGCCGCCGCAAATGACTGGGCCTTTGATTATACTAGCTCTTGGCTCTTTCCTATTCTGGCTCTGTATATCTCCTTATACAGCAAGCATGGCATCCTCTCTACCAGCCGGTTATCTCATAACGCATATGTCTTTAGCTGCTGTTATCCATCATGCTTTCACTAGCCCCATTATCTGGGTTACCGCCGCTGTAATAGTTACTCTAATAGTTCTAACTTCAAGATGGAGAGCAACTGTTATAAATGCATATCAAAAGCCTTCTGCCGTTACCTTGCCTTTGATGAGAGCTTACTGGATTGACATCTTCTATAACCGGGTCATTGTGAAAGGTCTCTTCAGTTTCTGCCAGCAGTTCAGGAGATTACAAACAGGGGACTTGAATTATAACAACTTAGCGATAGCCATAGGACTTATAATATTTCTGATAATGCTATTTGCTTGGGGAGTGTACTAAATTGGATATTTCACCTTCTGCTCCTATTATTACACTCTTCATTGGGGCCCTTTTAACTTACCTTTTTGGTCGCACGTATCCTAAGCCTAAATTTACCGGTTTAGCTTCTCTCCTGTTCCTGGTTATTGCTTTGGTGGAACTCCTTAATCTTTATCCTGGAGGCGGGCGTGTAACCTATTCCCTCTGGGGTGCTCAAACATTCCTTGAGGCTAATGGGCTGGCAATATTCTTGGGTGTGGTAGCGGTGGGGCTGGGGATTTTGGTTTTAATCTATGATGTAAGCCATATGAAAGATAGTCCTGGCTTGAGCAGGTATTATGCCCTCATCCTTCTTATGGTTGCCGGTGCCATAGGTATTGGATTCGCAGGAGACCTATTTAACCTGTTTGTTTTCTTCGAAGTTATGGCTATTCCTTCTTATGCACTGGTTGCCTTCCGGAAAGAAAAATGGGAGCCTGTGGAAGCAGCAGTTAAGTACACCATCATGAGCATCTCTGGATCTTTGCTGGCTCTTGGTGGTATCTCTATAATATTTATGTATACCGGCAATCTTGACCTGAATACCCTGGCGCAATCGGCAGCGAACATGGACCCAGGAATGGCCATCGCCGCTGCCGGTCTCATTATAGTCGGTTTCGGAGTGAAAGTAGCCATAGTTCCGCTTCACATGTGGCTACCCGACGCTTATCAAGCTGCCCCTAGTGGGATAAGCGCCTTGCTATCGGGCATTACCAGTGGAGCAGGAGCTATTGCGATGCTCAAAGCCCTGGCAATACTGTTGCCGACAGGAACCCACCCTGGGGTAGTGCTGATAATTTTCGGCATCATTAGCATGTTCGTGGGCAATTTCATGGCACTGGTGCAAAAGGATTTGAAGCGGATGCTGGCTTATTCCAGCATAGCGCATATGGGCTATGTAGTGATGGCAATTGGGCTGGCACTTAATTATCTACCAATTGCCGGTGAGTACGCATTTAGAGGTGCTTTTTTCCATATCATGAACCATGCAGTGATGAAAGGGGGAGCATTTCTATGTGCCGGGGCTATTTTTCAGTCTATCGGCACCAGTGATCTGCATGAAATGAGGGGGATAGGGCGTAGAAATGTGCTGGTGGGAGTTGCCTTCGCCTTTTTCGCTTTAGCTTTAGCTGGAGTGCCACCTCTTAATGGCTTCATCAGTAAATTCTTCATTTGTAAAGGCGGTGTTGATGCTGGTGGTTGGGGCATTGTGGCTATGAGCCTGCTGATTTTGAACAGTGCGATCTCCTTAGGTTACTATCTTCCGGCCTTGAATACCATTCTGTTCTCCCGTGATATCTCAGAGAAGACAAAACTAGCCAAACCAAGTCCAATATGGATATCCATACCTATCGTCATCATGGTTATTCTTACCGTGTCACTGGGTGTTTACCCTGAGTTCGGCTTGAAAATAGTCAATCCAGCGGTACAATATTTAATGAGCTTTGCAGGAGGTTTATGAGTCAGTTTATACTTTCCCCGCCAATTGCATTCATCATATTTCTGCTTGTTGCTTACCTCCTCTACAAGGGGGGAAGCGCCTTGGGACCAAGAACTAAGGTAGAGGGAAAGAAGTTAGCTACCTATTCTTGCGGTGAGGATATACCGGGCGGAAAAGTGCAACCAGCTTACCATTTTTTCCGTTTTGCATTTTTCTTTCTTGTTTTAGATGTAGCTGCCTTAGTGATTGCCACGGTGCCAAGTGGGAGGGCGGCTTGGTTGGGTATTGTATATCTAGTCACGGTATTGATAGCAGTGGTTATTTTGCTGGTTGATAGAGAGGTGATCCGATGAAAAAGTTAACACCGAAAGTCATAAAATCTAAGAGTGAAGCGCGTGCCTGGTCAGTATGGGCTATTAACTATTTTACTGCTTGCGGATTTATGGAACTGCTTCCCTGGGTAGGCTCTGGCTATGATATGGAAAGGTTTGGGATATTAGCTGTGCCATCGCCCAGGCATGCCGATGTTTTCATTATAGCAGGATATGTAACCACGAAAGCTGCCAAGCGTATAAAGATGATTTATGACCAGATGGCTTCTCCTAAATATGTCCTGGCTCTTGGGAGTTGCCCCATGACGGGGGGAATGTACTGGGATTCCTATGCTACCATAAAACGGATAGATGAAATCATTCCTGTAGATTTATGGATTGAAGGTTGTCCTCCTAAACCGGAAAACATAGGACATGGCATAGTGATGGCGGCGAATGCAATAAAAGGTGGGCTCGAAGGACATTGACGATGATAAGCGACATCGAATCACGCCTCAAATCTAAATTCCCTGATTCGCTCCTTAATTTCGTGTCAAAAGACAAGCGTATCACATTTTCAGTGAAGAAGGAGGAATTCTACCAAATACTTTCCGAGCTCAAAGATATTGGGTTTAATCACCTCTCAGATGTTACCGCAGTTGATTATATTGACGAGCAAGAATTTGAGCTGATATATCATTTATGGTCTCATCAGGAAAAGATAAGGGCTATAGTAAAGGTTAGAATTCCAAGGGAGTCTCCCACGGTAAAGTCAGTCGTTGGTTTATGGACAGGGGCACAAATACATGAAAGAGAAGACCATGAGTTGTTTGGCATAAACTTTGAAGGAAATCCCAATCTAGCAGAGCTATTTCTTGAAGATTGGGAGGAAATACCTCCTTTTAGGAAAGATTTTGATACTCGTAAATATGTGAAAGAAAAATACTATCAGGAGGACGAACAATATCCCATAGTTAAGGGTTAGAGATGGAAGAAAGGGAGATTGCCTTTTTAACCGTGCCTTTCGGGCCGCAGCATCCAGCTTCGGGTCATTTTCATGCTTTGCTGAAGGTTGACGGTGAAACGGTGCTTGAGCTTGAGCCCCATCCAGGATATCTTCATCGCGGTTTCGAAAAGTTGATGGAATATAGGGTTCATCCCCAGAACTGTGTTCTTGTTGATCGAGCAGATGTTCTGGATCCTTTCTCTTGTGAATTAGGTTATGCAAATGCTATTGAGAAAATTGCAGGATTAGAAATACCAGAAAGGGGGCGGTACATAAGGACTATTATGGCTGAACTTGGCAGGATTCTATCTCATATAACCTGGATTGGAGTCCTGTCAATGGTTTTGGGATTTGACAGCGCAAACAAGATTGCCTGGGGGGATAGGGAGAAGATACTCCGGCTCAATGAGATAGCTACCGGGGGAAGGTTATATCCCTGTTATTTATGTATTGGTGGAGTTCGCAGAGATATATCACGGGAGTTCGTGGATGAAACTTCTAAAGCCCTTGATTATTTGGAAGGACAGCTGAGTTTTTACGATTATTTTGTTTTCAAAAATGAGACCTTTGTTATGAGGATGGAGAAAGTAGGGAGGATGAGTGCCAAGGAAGCCATAGATTTAGGAGCTACAGGTCCTAACTTAAGGGCTTGTGGAATAGATTACGATGTAAGGAAAGACGAACCGTATGAAGTATATCCCAAGGTTGAGTTTAATGTCATCACCAGAGAGGAAGGGGATGCTTATGCCAGAAGTCTATGCCGAAGGGACGAAATTGCTGAAAGCATATCAATAGTCAGACAGCTTCTGAAGAACCTACCTGATGGACCATACAGGGTGGAGTTGGGTCCTGGGTGCATAACTCTTGAAGGGGAATCTTATTTTTGCCTTGAATCGGCTAGAGGAGAGAAGTGCTTTCACGTAGTGAGCGATGGTTCTCCGTGCCCATATAGAGTGAAAATCAGGGCACCGAGCTTTCTACATACCTTGTCGGAATTTCCCTATTTAGCAAGGGGAAGCACCATTGCTGACATTCCGGCAATATATTGGAGCTTAGATTCCTGCCCGGCAGATATGGATAGGTGAGAAAGATGGGATACTTATCAGATAAATTTTCCAGAACGTTTACACCTTTTGGGATAGTTAAGAATTTATTCAGAAAGCCTATGACCCTGCAGTTTCCATATGAGTCTTTACCGCCAGTAGAAGGCTATAGAGGAAGACATGTATTAGATTTAGACAAATGTAACGGCTGTTGTATATGTTGTATGATTTGCCCTAACAAGGCTATTGGGCTTGTAGATTTCAGAGGCAGGAAATACCCGCAGGTAAACCTGGGGAAATGCTGTTTCTGTCAACTTTGCGAAGAATATTGTAATGTAAAGGCAATTACACTAAGTAAGGAAGCTATGATGGTAACAATGGATAAGGAATCTGCCATTCTGGGACCAGAAGCGCTAAGTAAACTGCCGACTCAGTAGGAGGATGCGTTGAGCATTTTTTACTTAATAGTTTTTCCAGGATTTATATCTCTATTCCTTTTCTCCTTACTTTGCGAGTATATAGATAGGAAGGTCACCGCTCGTTTGCAGAGTAGAGTTGGCCCACCATTTTACCAGCCCTGGGCTGATTTCATTAAACTTATATCCAAAGAAAGCCTGGTTCCAACAATGGCAGACCGGAAGAGATTCACGGCAATACCGATATTTGGGATTGCCGCTGTAGTGACCGCATTTATTTATATTCCCCTGTGGTCAACTAAATCACCTTTCCCTTTCACCGGGGACATAGTTGTGGTGATATATCTGTTAAGCCTTCCCACACTGCTTCTATTCCTGGCAGGGTGGCATTCCACTAATGTGTTCGGTACAATCGGAGCAACCAGAGGTATTACCCAGCTTTTTGGATACGAAGTGCCTTTCCTGCTTGCTCTTCTCTCTCCAGCTTTGGTAACTGGAATTTGGAGTCTCTCAGGTATTCTAAATTATCAGGTTGAGCATACGTGGTTTATCGCCTATTTGCCGCTGTCTTTCATCGTGGCCATCATTTCCCTTGGCGGTAAACTTGAGCGTATCCCGTTCGATATCCCCCACGCAGCCCAAGAGATTGCTGGTGGTCCCTTCACTGAGTATTCTGGAGCAAGATTAGCCTTAATGCACCTAATGTTGGATATGGAATTGTTTGCCGGATCGGCACTGATAGCTGCTCTATTTCTTGGCGGTTTCGATTATATTGGCGTTATGCCCGGACTTGCTGGGTCAGTAGTAGGGTTTGTCGTTTTCCTGATAAAAACATTAATCGTCCTGTTTATACTAATCTGTATTAAAGCGGCATTTGCCAGGATTAAGATTGACCAGGTGATCAATATGAGTCTAAAGTGGCTAGCGCCCATGGCTCTGATTCAACTTCTAATAACTGTTGGGCTGAAATTTGCAGGAGTGTTATAATAAGGAAACATATTATACCGGAGGAGGAAGGATATGAATAACAGCGCCTTGCAAATATGTGCCGAAAAGGAACCGATACCCGAGCTCCCCGTAGAGGATAGGATAGATAACTTTTATGAGATAGAAATTGGCTATGATGAAGAGAGGATAAGGAGGGAGACTTCAAGATGTCTTCAATGTGAGGACCCACCATGTATTAAAGCCTGCCCCGCTCATGTAAATGTAAAGGGGTATATTCTTGAAGCTAGAGAGGGGCGTTATAGAGATAGTTTAGAAACGATTCTGGAGCGATTACCTCTCCCTAGTACATGTGGCAGAATATGTCCACACCCCTGTGAGGATGCCTGTGTTTGTCAGGGCCATTGTCTCCCCATAGCTACTCGAGCGATTAAAAGATTCATCGCTGACCAATTCATAGACGCAGATTGGTATCCCAAGATAGAGGCAAAATTGGAGGAGAAAATAGCAGTAGTAGGTTCAGGACCAGCCGGTCTTACCGTAGCAAGGAATTTAGCTCTCTTAGGATATCCGGTGACCGTCTTTGATTCCAGCTCAGATTTAGGGGGGATGGTAACCCAGTCAGTGCCTGACTATCGCCTTCCTCCACAATTTCCCAGAAAAGAGATTGAGGAGATTCGGAAGTTAGGGGTGAAGTTCGAGAAGGCAACTCTGGGGAAGGATTTCACCCTGAGTTCTCTGTTCGAGAAAGGATATAAGGCGATATTCATCGGTATAGGCACTCACAAAGGAATGAGGATGAACATCCCCGGCGAAGATTTGGAAGGAGTCTATGAAGCGTTGGATTTGCTCAAGAATATTAAACTAGGTAAAACTTTGCCTCAATTCCGAGGGAAACGGGTGTTTGTAATTGGTGGAGGCAACGTTGCTATGGATGCAGCACGGTCTATCCGCCGTTTAGGTGCTCATGTGACTGTTGTTTACCGGCGCTCCTGGGAGGAGATGCCTGCTGGAAAAGACGAGATTCAGGAAGTAAAGGAAGAATGGATAGGGTTTAATGTTTTAACCAATCCAACGAAAATTATTGGGAAGGACAAAGTGGAAGGACTTGAATTTATCCGGATGCAGTTAGGTGAGCCGGATGCTTCGGGCAGACGCCGCCCTGTTCCTGTTGGGGGTTCGGAATTTAGAATCTCAGCAGATTTCTTTGTCGAAGCCATCGGTGAAGGTCCAGAATCTGAGGGGCTCAGTTCAATGGGCATAGAAGTTGATAGAAAAGGATTAATCGAGGTTGACGATGATATGAAGACAAGTATGGAGGGAATTTTTGCAGCTGGAGACGCAGTTAGTGGGCCTCGTACAGTCATCGAGGCGGTGGCTGGAGGATTAAAAGCAGCCGAATCCATAGATAGGTACTGCAAGACCAAGAGACAACAAGTGTAATAGGTTTGAGGGTATCGGTGCGCATTGTATCGGCTGCGAAGTTTTTCGGAAAATTGCGAAAACTTCCGCCCTAGTCTGATCTAGTTCACTTTGACTTTGATTTCAAATTTCCCTGGCTAGTCCGTTATCAACAATGTGACCGTCTATTGAGTTGTGTTAAATGGGAAACAATGCAATCGTTCCCGAATCCTCCTTTAAATAGGTTATTATACCTGTTAAAGAATGCTACAATATGCAAATATCATAAAAAGCGAGGCGTTAATGAGTGTAGAGACTTTTATGGCAAAAAGGGGGGAGGTGCCCTCCAAGTTTATTGAAAAGGTAAAAGGTGCGGTCGGAGAGGAAAACATATCACAAAGTGAATGCGACCTCATTTCTTACAGTCTTGACTACTGGTTATATGGGGTATTCCTTTCACAATATGGCAAATTGCCGTCACTCCCCTCTGTAGTTATTTCTCCCAAGAATAGCCAGGAAATACAGAGCATCCTGAAATATGCCAATGAATATAAGGTTGGCATTACACCATTTGGTGCTGGTTCTGGTGTGCTTGGTGGTGCTATTCCCATTGAAGGAGACGCTGTTTTGAACCTTCAGAGAATGAACAAATTTATTTCCCTGGACGGAACATCATGCGTTGCCGAGTTTGAAGGAGGAATCATCGGGGCAAATCTTGAGCGAGAGCTGAATCATAGAGGCTATTCAATGGGAAGTATTCCTCAGTCGTTCTATTGCTCCACCCTCGGAGGATGGATTTCAACACGCGCTGTAGGACAATTCTCCACAAAATATGGAAAAATCGAGGATATGGTTTTAGGAATGGAGGTGGTGCTTCCTGATGGAAATCCCCTCAATATCAAACCAGTTCCAAGACGCTCCACGGGACCCTCATTAAAAGAGCTGTTCCTGGGCGGTGAAGGAACTCTCGGCATTGTGACAAAAGCAGTTGTATCGGTTCATCCTTTACCAGAGCGAACAATAAAGCAATCGTTTGTGTTCGATTCCATTGAAGTAGCATTGGAAGTTGTGCGGAAGATTCTGAGAGGTGATGCCAAACCAGCGGTGGTGAGAATATTCGATGAACCTGAAACTGCAAGATACTTTGAAGAAATAGAGAACAAAGTAACGCTTATCTTCATCTCCGAAGGTGAAACAGACTTCGTAGAGCTTGAAGGCAAATTAATCAAGAGAATTGCTGAGGAAAATGGAGGAGAGTCTTTTGGAGAGAACCCTGTTGATATATGGCTTGAAAAGCGGTTCGATATAGGTTTAGGTCCTATCATAATGCAGCAGGGCGGAATTGTAGACACGATTGAGGTTGTTTCTCTATTCAAGGATGCCGTCAATCTATATAACGATATGGTCTCCGCAATGAGGGCAGTGGAGGGTGCCATATCAGTCTCCGGGCATTATTCGCATTTCTACCGGGAAGGAGCTTGTCTATACATCACCTTCGCTGGTTTTCCAAAAGACCCATCTCGTTACTACAAGGATAGCTGGACTGCTGCCATGGAAGCTACTTTAAAAAACAACGGCTCCATTAGCCACCACCATGGGATTGGATTCTGGAGAAAGGAGTTTATGCAGCAGGAGCTAGGTCCCTATGGCGTAGAATTGCTCCGAAGAATCAAATTTGCCTTAGACCAAAATGGTATTCTAAACAGAGGAAAACTCATATAGATGGAAAGTAAAAAGGAATTGGAACAAATCACAAATTGCGCCCTGTGCGGCAATATGTGTAAATACAGTTGCCCGGTATATCTTGCTACAGGAAATGAAACAGTTACGCCCCAGAAAAAGGCGCGTCTAATCCTATATAAAAAGAAAGCATTTATTGAGGATGAAAAGGGCTTTTTCGATGTCATGTTCCAGTGTGCCATGTGCGGAGCATGTAAAGTAAATTGCCTTTACGATAATTTTGACCTCAGGGATTTTATTCAAGGAGAGCGAAGCGAAGCTTTCAAAAAAGGCATCCTTCCTGACGAAACAAGGAAGCGGGTGGAAACATTTACCAGGTTTGGTAATCCTGACGGCGAGCGGCAGCTTATTCAAAAGGGAAAGGGAGAGATTGGTTACTTCGTTTCTTGTTCTACCTACAATGACCAACAGCTACTGAAGGCGGTGGAGAAAATTCTTGCCAGAAGCGGGGAGCAAGTCCAACAATTCGGCGGTGCTGACATCTGCTGCGGTGCACCCCTTTACTATGCCGGGGATATGGAGGGCTTTAAAAAGGCAGCGGAAAAAATGAAGGGGGAAATTGAACAAAGGAAGCTGAGGAAGGTGATTAGTAGCTGTCCCACTTGCATAAAAATGATGACGGAAATATACGATGAGATAGGCACTCATCTTGATGTCGAATTCATCCATATCACAGAATTCCTCGATCGTCTTGTCAAAGAAGGAAAGATAAAGGTAAATAAGGCAAATGCTACGGCAACTTTCCATGATCCCTGTATTCTGGCAAATGATATCGGTGTTACCACAGCCCCCAGGGATATCATCAAAATGCTTGGTTTTGAGATCAAGGAGCCGATCTATTTTGGAAAAGAGGCACATTGCTGTGGCGAGGTACCCGGAGGAAGAATTGGAGATAGCAAACTTGTTGACAAGGTGAACGCAATGCGCATCAATGAGCTCAAGGAAACTACTGCCGATGTTTATATCTCGGCATGTCCTACCTGTAAAGCTGCTTTATCCGATATAGATATGAAAGATATAGCTGAAGTTGTGGCAGAACAGATTATCGATGGATGAGAAAAAGTTAGCACGAACAGTCCAAGGCGAGATAGAAAAAACGACGAGTGAGAAAGCAACAGTCTCTATCGAAGATAGCATTGCAAAGTTAAGCGGGCAATTTTCTTCTTATCAAAGCGTTGTAGATGCTGGGCATGTTGTCGGTGATTTCGAGCAAATCAAAGAAGTGGTGAACGAAATTGATTATCCCGGCAGGAAGCTCTTCGTACCACCTCAACAGGTATCTGATGAACTTACCGGGAAAGAGTTCGACGTTGTTATCGTTGGTGGCGGCATAATTGGTTTGGCAGTCGCCAGGGAGCTTTCAAGGTTCAACCTGAGTATCGCTCTAATTGAAAGGCATGAGGATTTAGGAATGGACCAGACAGCACATAGCAACGCCATGATACATCCTGCTTTCCTTACTGAACATGGCACGCTGAAGTGGGAGCTGAACTATAAGGGAAATGCAATGTATGATGAAGTTGCCAGCCAGCTTGATGTCGATTTCAAACGGATAGGGACGCTTGCTGTTGCTGAAAACCCCGAGCACGAGCTGATGATCCCGGTCCTGATGAACCTGACCAAGAAACACAAAGACCCGGTTCCCAAACAGTTAAACCGGGAAGAACTGGACAAAGTTGAGCCAGGGCTGGCTCCGAATATCAAGAGGGGCGTGCTCGTGTGGAACACAGGCATTATCTCTGTATTTGATCTCGTCATTGCTTGTGCCGAGAATGCTCTGGCAAACGGAGTGCAATTCTTTCTGGATACAAGCGTAATCGGAGTCCAGACCGAGGGTGGAAGCATTAAAGCAGTAAACACGACCAGAGGGACCATCAAAACGCATATCTTGATCAATGCCGCTGGACTGTATGCCGATAAGATTGCCGAATTCGCTGGAGATAAGTTCTTTACTATCCATCCCAGGAAGGGAGAAACAATCATCTTTGATAAATCCTACCAGCCGATAAGAACAGTTTTAGCTTCGTTTAGCATGGCGGCAGAAAGAGAGGGATATTCCAAGGGAGGAGGCCTCATCCCTACGATTGACGGCAACCTCCAGTTTGGGCCATCGGCAGAAGAGGTACAGGATAAAGAGGACGTTTCCACCACATCTATGGGGCGTGAAGTATTATTTAATAAATTTGGGCTATTAACTGAGCGACTCAAGCCATACTATGAGAAACCCGATGAAAGTAAAATCATCGTTCATTTTGCTGGGTGTAGAGCAGCGACATATAAGGAGGATTTCATCATTGAGCCCTCTAAGAAAGTAAAGGGATTAATTCACGTTGCCGGCATTCAATCTCCGGGGCTTGCAGCGATGCCAGCAATTGTCGAGAGGGTGAAGGAAATCGTGACAGAGGAATGGCATCCAGCTGAGAGTGCTCAATTTGAACCGAGAAGAAAAAGAATTAAACCTTTCTCGGAATTGGATGAAAAAGAAAAGGAAGAACTTATCCGAACAAATCCTTTGTATGGGCATATTGTGTGCCGTTGTGAGCATGTGACCGAAGGCGAGATTGTAGATGCACTTCACCAGGATATCCCTGCAAGGAGCATCGACGGCATTAAAAGAAGAACGAGGGCGGGTATGGGAAGATGCCAGGGTGGATTCTGCATGCCGAGGGTTTTAGAAATTATTAGCAGAGAAAAGAATATTAGAAGGGACACGGTGACAAAAAGCGGCGGAAAGTCTTTCATCCTGGCTGGAAAAGTAAAAAAGGAGGTAAGAGAATGAAGTATTTTATTGTCATTGATGGGGGAACACAAAATATAAAGGCATTTATCTTTGATGAAAAGGGGAACGAGGTATATGGCGAAGCATACCCTGTAACCCCCTATTTCTCCGTTCAACCTGGCTTTGCTGAGCAGGATGCCGAAAAGTATCTCGAAATCACCCAAAAGGTAACCAGGAGTGTAGTGGAAAATTCCCATGTTCCCAAGGATGAGATTGCTGCCGTTGCTATTACCAGTCACAGGAGCACGATCGTGCCCGTTGATAAAGATGGCAAACCTGTTCGCTCGGCAATTACCTGGCTTGATGAACGTAAAACAGAGGGGCTGAAATTGCCCGGTGGTCCCTTTCTATCACTGGTGTTTAGAATTTCGGGAATGCTATCTAAACTGAAAGAGTATCAAAAAAGGTCTAAATTCAACTGGCTCAGAAAATATGAATCGGAAAGTTATGACAAAACACATATATTCCTCACTATATCATCGTATATCTTTCATGCGTTGACTGGTGAATTCAAAGACTGTTCCTCTATGATAGTGGGCTTGTTCCCTATTGACTTGAAGGGACTTCAGTGGCATCCCAGAGAAGTAGTATTCAAAATTTTTGGAGTTGAGCGAGAAAAACTGCCCCCGCTTGTTTCTCCGACCGAGATTGCCGGGACGGTTTCTGAGGAAGGTGCCAGAAGTTTCGGTGTGCCGCAAGGGCTTCCGATAATCATCGGGGCAGGAGATAAACAATCTGAACTGCTGGGTGCTGGTGTAATAAGTAATGATATTGCTGAAGTTAGCTATGGAACTGCTGCTGTCATTGAATTATTTTCCGCTAAATATGTCGAACATCCCCAGATGGATTTCTTCACCTGGGGGGCAGCAATTCCAAAGCACTGGGCACTTGAAGGATTCGTGGGGAGTGGATACTGGATGATTTCCTGGTTCAGAAGGGAGTTCGCCAAATATGAGGAAGAAGAGGCAGAGAAACTTAAGATAGCGCCAGAGGATGTGCTGAACAGGGAAATAGAGGGAATTTCTCCTGGTTCTATGGGCTTGATTCTCCAACCTTATTGGCACCCACGTGAAAATGAACCTCTTTCTAAAGGTGCCATAATAGGATTTTCTGGGGAGCATACCCGCGCACATGTTTATCGGGCGATTATTGAGGGCATCGCATATGAATTACGCAGGCTAAAAGAGGAAATAGAGAAACGCTCAGGAAGCAAAGTAAAGGAGTTAAGGGTTGGTGGTGGAGGCTCGAAAAGCAATGAAATCATGCAAATCACCTCTGATATTTTCAATCTTCCTGCAAGCAGAGTGCATACCAGCAACCTTTCCGCACTGGGTGCTGCAATTGATGCCGCCGTTACCTTAAATATCTATCACAACTTCCCTGAAGCTGTGGACAATATGGTGAGAGTAAAGGAGACCTTCACCCCTCATGCGAAAAACGTGAAAATCTACGATAGGTTATTTAATGAAGTGTATAAGAACATTTATCCTGCGCTTTCCCCATTGTATCGCAAAATTGCCGAAATCACGGGATACCCGAAGGTAACATGATAGGCTAATAAAGCATCTATTAGTTTTGTAACAGAAATGGACGTGGAAGTTGATGTAACTGTAATAGGCAGCGGACCCGCCGGGCTTACTGCTGCGCTCCATGCTCATGAAAGCGGCGCTAAAAATGTTCTGCTGCTTGAAAGGGAGGAGGAGCTCGGCGGAATTTTAAAGCAGTGCATACACAATGGCTTCGGTCTGGAGCAGTTCAAAAAGGACTACACAGGGCCAGAGTATGCCGAACGCCTTATTGAAGACCTGGAGAAAACAAATGTGCAATATTTCTTGAATACAATGGTGCTTTCTCTTTCACCGGATAAGGCTATCACTGCAGTAAGTCCCGAAAAGGGTCTATTTCACATAAAATCAAGAAGTGTTGTGCTTGCCATGGGATGCCGCGAGCGCCCCAGGAGTAGCATTAATATTCCCGGTACTCGTCCTGCGGGAGTGTATACTGCAGGAGTGGCTCAACGATTTGTCAATATCGATGGATATCTTCCTGGAAAACAAATTGTTATTTTGGGTTCCGGTGACATCGGGCTTATCATGGCGAGGAGACTCACCCTTGAAGGCGCTCAAGTCAAAGGTGTTTACGAAATAATGGATTACCCCGGAGGATTAAAGAGGAACATCGTTCAGTGCCTCAATGATTTCGATATCCCCCTTTATCTATCACATACCGTTACAGAGATACAGGGCAGGGAGCGTGTAGAGGGCGTTGTGGTATCTAAGGTAGACCAGAAAATGAATCCAGTTGGTGGTAGCGAGCAATCTATACCGTGTGATACCCTGCTCCTCTCCGTGGGATTAATCCCCGAAAACGAGCTATCAAAGGAAGCCGGAATAGAACTTACACCGATTACAAAAGGACCGGTCACCACAGAGACAATGGAAACAAGAGTGCCGGGAATATTTTCCTGCGGCAATGTTTCCACCGTGTTTGACCTGGTAGATTATGTTGCTGAAACCGGCATGATTGCTGCTAGGAATGCCGCAAGATTTGCCGCCGGAGATTGGAAGAAGGGGAGAAATCCAGTCGAGATAATTCCTGGAGAGAATGTGAGAATGCTTTTCCCTCAGCGATATTCCTTCAAAGACGACCTTATTTTATTTGTCAGGTGCGCAAAACCAATTGAGAAACCGGTAAAGATAGAGCTCTCCCCGGTTGGGATGCGCCTTAAGAGATTGTATGCCCGACCAAACGAGATGATTAGATTTAAGGTGTCCCGAGACAAGTTAAAGGATGTTACTGGACCCATCGAGGTTTCTATAACAGAGAGATAAGGATGGATATAGAAAAGAAACACTTTACCTGCATTGTTTGCCCCATTGGATGTGAGATCGATGTAGAGCTTCAAAACGGCAATGTAGTTTCCATGGAGGGAAACAAATGCGAGAAGGGAAAAGAATTCGTGTTGCAGGAATTAGAAGAGGCGATGCGCATATTAACCACAACGGTTCCTATAAAAGGGGCAAAATGGGCGATGCTTCCCGTTCGCACCGATAAACCAGTCCCGAAGCGATTGTTATCCAAGGTTATTGAACAACTGGCAGATATCGAATTGCAGGCACCTGTGAAGATGTACCACGTGATAGTAAAGGATGTAGCCGGCACCGATGCAAGTATTGTAGCCACCAGAAATATGAAAAAGGTAAATCAGCGCAAAGATGCCAAAAAGGATCCCATCTCTAGGAAGGAAGGTTGAAGCAATGAAAACTCATGCTTATGGTTTTCCCGGACTGGGAAGAAAGAGAGAGTATAAGAAAGTCATTGAGGACTACCGCGCGCCTGTTCAGATGATTGTTTGACCATTATTCTTCTCTCAAGAATTCCGCGATTTCTCTGGTTAATCTCTCATTTTCCTCCTGAGATAAGCTGAGGTTGCTTTCCAACCTGAGGATGTAATCGTCGACCTCGGGAAGACGGAGTCTTGCTTGAGCTAGTTTTTCATTCTGCTTTTGAATCTCATGGTCGATATCGCTAAAGTCAATGTTTAAGCCAAGTCTTTCATCAAAAAACTGGAGGACTTTCTTTTGACCCCTGGGGTCTTCATTCGCTACCAGATAAGAGGGTATCGGCACCCAGAGACTCACCCCGGGAATATCTCTCCTGCCAGCCAGCCACAACAGAAAGGAGTTCAATGTCGGCCTTTGACCAGTCGCAGTTTGGTAATCCATATCCCTGACCAAATCATACTGCTTTAAAGACTCCTTCACTTCCTGCGAACTGCTCGTAGCCAGCAATGCCCTGGGAGTGGTGTGGGCCGCTAAAGCAACCATTCCCCCAATGGTATATAACTGTTTTGTCCCACAGTAACGTTCAGCCACATCCAAAATTGAATTCAGGAACTTATACCACTCAAATCTAGGTGGGGTGCTTCTAAAAATAGCCAGGTTATTTTTGTGACAGGAATAGAAATTGCTTTCCGGAAATTGAGCTACATCATGCTCCACCCTGATTCCACCCAGGGAGAAAAAATCCTCGGGTTCAATTTCACCAAATCTCTCACCCCCCAACCCTCTAGTTAAGTAATCGATAACGCCTGGACCTAATTGACCGGCATCTTCATTCCAGCCTACCACCAGAGAGGAACTTTGAAATTTTGGTTTCCTTAAGACTTTAAACGGATACCGTTCACTCAATTCCCCTGCCTCGTTTCTTAAAGAACTTATCAATATCCTCCATAATCCTTCTCTTATCCTCTTCAGTTATCGGACTGGGTTCAGCAGGCCCAGCATAAGTCACCTGTTTAAGCTTTTCCAGCTGTTTCTTTATCTCTGACGGAATTTGGTTATAAACATCTTCAATTTCTTGTTCTAGCTGTTCTGTCCATCTATCCAGTTTACTCATGTCAACTCCAATTCCTAAACTACTGGTCAATACTTCCAGCACTGACCTTGAAGCCTTAGGATAAGGCAGTGGTAAGCCTTGCAGGTAAACTGGTATCTCCCCCATCACACAAATAGCCTCAATCTTCCTCTTCCTCGCCACTCCCAACAAGAGACCATTCAACCCAACAATGTTGCCCTGCCCCTCCCTCTCCTCGATTTCACTCATTAAAATGGTGTTCTCATATTTCTTGATCTCAGCAATCAGGTCTGGATTATTAGGTACTGCCCAGACCCTGGGAACCATTGTGTGGTGAATCGGAGCCACAGCGGCTCCTGAAGTATAGACCCTTCGACAGTGGAACTTCTCAGCGACATCTAAAACAAGGTTAGCTATCTGATAAGCCTTCTCTCCCTCAGCATATACACTGCTGCCCCCGGCAGGCTGTTCCTCCCCGATGAAAAATATCAAATCCTTCTTCTCGGTCTTTTTGAAATAAAATTTACTACTGGGAAATTCCAGAGCCTCCAGGACGCCGCCCTTAATTGACACTCGCTGAGGATAGAAGAAATCCCAGGGCTCTATCTCCCCAAATTCCTCCGCCCCCAATGCTTCCCTTAGAGTATCAACAGCGATGAGCCCGATATTTGCGATTCCAGGCCAGCTGGCTATCATGACTGGATTTTTGAGCCTTGGTCTCTTGTAAAGTTTGACTCCCATTGCTACTTGCCTTTCAAGCCACGATTTGCTAACTATTCTAATCGTTCCGCTTCTAAAGGACAACAGCAGAAACCAGGTTACTTACTTTCTTCTATTTATGCACTGGCTTGACCCTTCAGCTTACAAAGACCATAATAAAATACGGCGCATTCGTCTAGGGGACTAGGACACCTCCCTCTCAAGGAGGAGATCACCGGTTCAAATCCGGTATGCGCTACTTGTTGTTAAGTCGATTCATTGATGAAAATTTCACCAAGGGTCAGAGAGCGCCTGCCTTTACCAATTCTAGCCGCAAAATACCCGAGGCAGGGGAAGGTAGCTAGAAGTTGAACAAAGAGGAACATTACCGAAAGCTAGAGCACATGTATGCGTTTGCGCCAACGAATAAGTATTACATGCCGACAATCCGGGTGGATGAGGGCTATGCAGAGGTGGTTATCGCGATGCGCCACGATTTCTTTCATGCAGCGGGTGCCGTGCATGGCTCAGTATATTTTAAGGCTCTCGATGATGCTGCCTTTTTTGCGGTAAATTCGCTGGTTGACGACGTCTTCGTCTTAACCGTTTCCTTTACCATATATCTTACTCGCCCTATTTCACAGGGGAAAATGAAAGCGACTGGTCAGGTGGTTCACCGTTCACAGCGCCTCTTTGTCGCACAATCCAGGTTGGTTGATTCAGATGGGCAAGAGATCGCCTGGGGGAGTGGAACCTACATGCGAAGTGCCATCCCACTTTCACCGGAGGTGGGGTACGAATGAAGCAAGCACAACCATCTGAGGTAGTTCAGATAGGTAGGTAACACCTCAAAGAAAGTCAAAAGGCAAAAATCAAAATGCAAAATGACAGAGCAAAGATGAAAAAGCAGTCAGTAATCAGCAGTCAGCAATCAGCAGTCAACAGTCAGCGGTTAGCTAATGACTGAAGGCTGATAGCTGAAAGCTGATAGCTGATAGCTACTAAATTAGGATTTACTTAGAATTTAGTGCTTTGAGTTTATGATTTAACTTAGAGATTGCTTCGTCGCCAGTCAAGAGACGGGCTCCTCGCAATGACACAACGGAGAAAGCTAATGTGTCACTGACCATATGAACGAGTACAGCATCTTTGCCACCTACCTATTCACATGTTAAACTCTGTTAACACAAATGAAGAAGCGCGTTTTCTCGGGATTCCGTCCAACCGGCAAGCAACATATCGGCAATTACCTCGGGACTATCCAGAACTGCGTTTCACTTCAAGAGGAATACGATTGCATTTACTGTGTGGTGGATATCCACGCCCTTACCACTTTAGAAAATACTGATGCGCTCCAGGAAGACATCCATGAGATGGTACTTGACTGGCTGGCAGCGGGCATCGACCCCAAGAAGAGCATCCTCTTCGTTCAATCCCATGTTCCTCAAGTGATGGAACTCCACACGCTGTTCGGCATGGTAACTCCTTTAAGCTGGCTATTACGTGTGCCTACATTTAAAGAGAAAGTGAAAATGCAGCCGCGTAATGTCAACTATGGACTGGTAGGCTATCCCGTGCTTATGACTGCCGATATTGCCCTTTATAAAGGAGAGGTTGTCCCTGTCGGTGAAGACCAGCTCCCCCATCTTGAATTAGCCCGAGAGATAGTACGGCGATTTAATTCCCTCTTTGGTCGAGTGTTCCCTGAGCCAGCGGCAAAACTGACTTCCTTCCCGCTGATCTCAGGCCTGGATGGAACAAATAAGATGAGCAAAAGCTACAACAACTATATTGAAATAGCATCTCCACCACAACGAATCCTGGAAAGGGTGATGACTGCAGTCACTGACCCGGCGCGTCGCTATCGCTCCGACCCGGGGCACCCTGAAAGATGCGGCATCTTTAGTCTTCATAAATTCTTCACTGCTGAACGAGCGGACGAGATCGCCTCCGATTGCCGCAGCGCTAAAATTGGCTGTGTTGACTGCAAAAAACTACTGGCGGGGAATATCGCCTCAAATCTTGAACCTTTTCGAGAAAAGAGGGCTGCCTTAGCGGCAAAACCCAATTATGTTACTGAAATCCTTGCCGATGGGGCTGCGCGGGCTGAGGTTATTGCCAAAGAGACTATGAGGGAAGTCAAAGAGAAGATGAGGCTCCTTTGATAAATCTTTCCATTCTATTAAGAGCTTCCTCAATATTAGCCAGGGAAGTAGCATAGCAGCAGCGGACAAATCCTTCACCACATTGTCCGAAGGCAGAGCCAGGCACTACAGCCACTCGTTCCTCCATCAGCAACCTTTCGGCAAATTCCTCCGAACTCATCCCGGTAGCCTCTATCGAAGGGAAGGCATAAAAAGCTCCTTTCGGTTCAAAGCAAGGTAAGCCAATTTCATTTAGCCTCTTGACTATGAACCGTCGGCGCCTGTCATATTCCTTGACCATTTTCGCAACATCGTCCTCACCAGACCTCAATGCTTCAATGCCAGCCATTTGCGACATAGTTGGCGCACAAAGCATGGTATATTGATGAATCTTGAGCATGGCTTCGATAAGCTGCTCGTTGGCAGCTATATAGCCTAACCGCCAACCAGTCATAGCAAATGCCTTGGAAAATCCACCGAGTAAAATAGTTTGCTCTTTCACCCCAGGAAGACTGGCAAAACAGGTGTGCTCCACTCCATAAACCAACCTGGCATAAATCTCGTCTGAAATCACTAACAGGTTGTATTTTTGAGCTAGCTTGGCGATTTCAGCTAGCTCTTCCCGCGGCATCACTGCACCTGTGGGATTGGAGGGATAGCCAATGAGGATAGCCTTGGTCTGTTTATTAATCAGAGGTTCAACATCTTCAACCTTGAGGACAAAATTATTTTGTTTGCTTGTAGGCACGAAGACCGGTGTACCACCAGCAAGGATAACACAGGGTGGATAAGAGACATACCATGGGTCGGGGATAATCACCTCATCACCAGGGTTTAGAATAGCTCGCATGGCGAGGTCAAGCCCTTCGCTAACACCAACAGTAACGAGGATTTCCCGCTCTGGTTGGTAGCTAACTCCATAGTGATGCTCCAGATATTTTGCCAGTTCTTGACGCAACTCGAGCATACCGTAGTTTGAGGTATACATGGTGTAACCTTTCTCCAGAGAAGAGGTGGCTGCCTCCCTGATATGCCATGGGGTAACGAAGTCCGGCTCGCCTACACCAAGGGAGATAACACCTTCCAAAGAGGAAAGTAAGTCAAAAAACTTCCTGATACCTGATGGCGATATGCTATTTACTTTCTGTGAAATAAGATTATCCATGCTTTTGGTCTGAATAGAATCCATATTACCAGACTAAGGGCTTAACGGCAGTCGTTTGTTCGTCTCTGTGGGCTCGACCACTTCACCATCCTCTTTATACCGCTTAAGCAGGAAGCGGGTGTTAGTGCTTTGCACTTTTTCCAATGGAGCTAGTTTTTCAGTGACAAAGCTAGCTATTTCGTGCATGTTCTTACCCTTCGCTAATAGCGTCAGGTCATAAGTGCCTGAAACTAAATAGGCGGAATACACCTCTGGGAAGCGGCAAATGCGCTCAGCGATAGCATCAAAGCCAACATCCCGCTGTGGCGTTACCTTAACCTCGATTAACGCCAACACTTCTTCTTTGCCTAATTTAGCCCAGTTCACTATAGTTTTATATTTCAAAATAGTCTTATCTTCCTCAGCTTTCTTGATTATGCTTTTTACCTTGCTGGCAGACATATCAACCATGGTGGCAATCTGCTCCGGGGTTGCCAGGGCATTATCCTCCAGAATCTCAAAAATTTCGTTCATGTCACCTCCTCAAGTTATAAGCTCAATACCTGACCACTGGGCCTCTGCTTCATTGTAGCATAACTCAAATAGTTCGCCTTCACCTGTAATAACCTTGAATAATCTCTTACCTGGCTCTTGCCACGCTTTTTCTATCTCCTTAACCTTGTACTCTCTACCCTGCCACAGGAAAGACTGTGGTCGTTCGGCATAGGTATGACCTGAATAGGAATTGACTTGAAGGGAGACTCTGTTCACCTTATCCTACACCATGATTGAATAAATGGCACAATCACAAATTTGAGATCTCCAGTTTCTTTGACTTGCCGCCATTTTGTGCCTGCCTATTAGATTTCTGGCTCTCTCTTATGCCACTCTGTTGCTTGCTCATAGGCGAAGGCAATGTGCAGTATCGTTTCCTCATTGAACGGCTTGCCTAGGACTTGCATACCGACAGGCAAACCATCAACAAATCCAGCAGGTATAGAGATGGCGGGGATGCCAGCGATATTTATGGGCAAAGTGCAGACATCGCTCAAATACATTTGCATCGGATCCTCCAGCTTCTCGCCCAATTTGAAAGCCACTGTGGGCGATGTCGGAGTAACCAGAGCGTCATACTTTTCAAAAGCTTGCTCAAACTCCTGTTTTATCAAGGTGCGCACCTTCTGCGCCTTGAGGTAATAAGCATCATAATAGCCGGCAGATAGAGCATAGGTCCCCAACATTATTCTCCTCTTTACTTCAGCCCCAAAGCCAAATTGGCGTGTCTTTTCCGTTGCCTCTATCACACTGCTGGCATTTTGCTCAGAGAAGCCATATTTAACTCCATCATAGCGAGCCAGGTTCGCCGAAGCCTCAGACGGAGCAACTATATAATAGACTGCCAGAGCATATTTAGTATGTGGCAAGGAGACTTCGCGATCCACTTCGGCACCTAATTCCCCCAATTTCTTTATTGCCGCTTCCAAAGCTGACTTTACCCCTTCTTGCATCCCTTCCACAAAATATTCCCTGGGAACGCCGATGCGGAACCCTTTAAGGTCATGATCCAGTTGCGCGGTGTAATCCGGCACAGGGTAAGATACCGAGGTTGAATCCATAGGGTCATATCCCGCAATGGCATTCATCACCAGAGCACAATCGGTAACATCCTTGGTTATCGGACCAATCTGGTCAAGGGAGCTAGCGAAGGCGACTAAACCAAAACGGCTCACTCGCCCATAAGTGGGCTTGAGGCCCACTACCCCACAAAACCCTGCCGGCTGACGTATGCTGCCGCCGGTATCAGAGCCAAGAGCATAGATGGTTTCGTTACTAGCCACAGCAGCAGCGGGGCCACCACTGCTACCCCCGGGAACATAGCTCAGATTCCAGGGGTTATGAGTGGGGAAAAAGGCAGAATGCTCTGTAGAAGAGCCCATGGCAAATTCATCCATGTTACCCTTGCCCAATATGACCGCTCCTTGTGCCTTCAGTTTCTTCATCACGGTAGCATCGTAGGGCGGAACGAAGTTTTCCAGCATCTTTGAAGAGCAGGTAGTTCGTATCCCCTTGGTACAGATAACATCTTTAATTAACACAGGCACACCAGCTAACAGTGTAATATCGCCATTTCCTATACAACGATCCGCCTCCTCAGCTTGCTTTAGAGCTACATCATCAGTGACAGTTACACAGGCATGAATTTTGTCTTCTACCTCAGCGATGCGCTCCAATGCGGCTTTGGTGAGATCAACTGAGGAAATCTCCCTTCGTTCAAGAAGTTCATGTGCCTGATGGATGGTTAATTGACAAAGCTCATTCACAAAAGTTAAAACCTCTCGTTAATGCTGCTGCGAAAGATAACTCCACGCCAACTGCCGCCAGTTACCGAATGCATTTCCTTGAGCCTGGGGATATACTTTATGCCCAGGAATATTGGTAAACCTGCAGAGAAAACCACCATGGCGACGCTACCATAAATCAATCCTGCCGCAACTGGAAAACAAACAAACCCCATACTGTAGCAGAAAGCGACGTTCCTGGTAATAAGCAACACTACGCCGCATATAGCAAGCCAAAAGGGAATTGCCTTCGGTAGCAAACAAAGAAGGACGCCTATGCTCGTAGCCCCTCCCCTGCCACCACGGAACTTGAGAAAAACGGGAAAAACATGTCCCAACACAGCAGCTAACCCGGCAAGAAGTTGAAATATTAAATCAACGCCTAACCAGCGAGCTAAAAGAACAGCGCCTACTCCTTTCCCAATGTCAGCCAGCAAAACCAATACTCCGGCGGCATGACCTACTTCATAATAGACATTCAGGGCTTCCATAACCCTGGTTCCTACATTGCGAATGTCTATTCCTTTTTTGAGACGAGCAGCAATGTAACCCGAAGGAATAGAACCAAGCAGATATCCACAGACTATAGCTACAGCGCCAATCATTTACTTAGAAAACACCTACTCCAAAACCGGCTTTACCTTAAAGCAGTTCTCCTCTTCCTGAGGAGCATTAGCAAGGACATCGCTCTGAGGATATGAAGGAGAACTCTGGTCTTCCCTGAAAACGCTTTGTAGCGGAACTGCGTGAGTCGCTGGTGACACATCAGTTGTATCCACCTGGTTAAGTATCTCAAAGTTCTCCAGAATATTGGATAGCTCAACGGTAAATTTCTCAATTTCAGCTTCATCTAAACCGAGGCGAGCTAACCAGGCTACGTGCTCAACTTGCTTACGATCTAATTTCATCTTGAGACACCAAAAGCACCACAATTGTAGCATCGCACTTTGTCCCCAAACAACAGTTGCGCACATTTAGATAGTGGGATACCACCTTCGAAAGAACGAGCGCACTTGCTTGACAGCTTGCTCACCATATTGCATACTATTGGCAACTAAATGTTGACCAATTTAGTCAACAATATAGGTGATAGCGATGAGGCTTTCTGCTAAAGGGCGTTACGGAACCATGCTACTTTTGGATTTAGCCCTTCACTGGGGTGAGGGCTCAGTTCCATTGAAAGACATTGCCCGAAGACAGGAAATTTCACTGCTATACCTCGAGCATCTGGTCGCCCCCTTTATAGCAAGAGCGATAGTAAAGAGCGTCCGTGGGCCTGGAGGTGGTGTTTCATTACTCAAGCATCCTGAAGAGATCAAGCTAAGCGAGGTGATTCAACTTCTTGAGGGCCCGATTGCTCCGGTAGACTGCGTCAATAATCCTGAAGCGTATTCTCGCTCAGACTTCTGCGCCATCCGCGACATCTGGAATGAAGTGAGAAAAGCAACATACCAGGTTCTGGAATCCACAACCTTGCAGGATTTAGTCGAGCGGCAAAGGCAAAAGGGGGACTTGAAACAGCCGAAAGATGACGAAAAACAATGGAGCAATGGGAGGGATGCTAATTCAACAGCTCAGCTGCAAAACGAAAGGAACAGCAGGAGAGGAAAAGGACAAACAATATATAGGAGGTGAGATATGCGAGAGAAGGTAGAAGCAGCCCTGAAACGAATAAGACCTGCTTTGCAAGCCGATGGTGGTGATGTCGAGTTAGTGGATGTAAATGATGGCATAGTCAAGTTAAGGCTGAGAGGAGCCTGCGCAGGCTGCCCCATGGCAACCATGACATTGCAGTATGGAATTGAGCAGGAGCTTAGAGAGCAGGTACCTGAGGTGAAGGAAGTAATTCCAATCTAAGAATCCAGGAGGTAGAAATGCCTATCTATGAATATTTTTGCACTCAGTGTAATCTTAAGTTTGAATTGCTTCGTCCCTCAAGCCAGGCAAATGGAATTGCTTCTTGCCCCCGTTGTAACAACGGCGCTAAAAGGATTTTTTCCTCTTTTGCTTGCTCTTCAAAAAGCACCGAAGGCACCTCTACACCGCTTGGCGGAAGTTCCCCCTGCAGCACATGCTCTGCCACAAGTTGTGCTGCTTGTACAGGATTCTGACTGTAAATGTATAGCTCCATTAGAATAGACAAAACATGAATATGACAAGCTAGTCACGAGAGGAAACATGCTACAGGTAAAGCATCTCAAATTAACCCTGAATGGTAACCCCATCATCAACGAGCTAAACTTGGAAGTGAAAGAGGGGAAAATACACGGCTTATTGGGAGTAAATGGGGCAGGAAAAACAAGCCTGGCTAACTTAATAATGGGAATAAGTTACCCTGATGAGGGGAGCATAATATTTGAAGAACAAGATATTACCCGATGCACAATCTCAGAAAGAGGAAAAATGGGAATAACCATGGCGTGGCAAGAACCGGCAAGGTTTGAAGGGCTAAGTGTAGGAGAGTACCTCAGGGTAAGCAATAATTTAGGGGTGAATGACATTGAGAACTACCTGTGGATGGTTGGGCTTCCCCCTGGGGAGTATCTAAACAGAGCAGTTGATGCCAATCTGAGCGGGGGTGAGAGGAAAAGGGTGGAGCTTGCCTCCGTCCTGGCGATGAAGCCAAAGGTAGCTATTTTAGATGAGCCCGACTCCGGCATAGATGTAGTCTCATTACCACACATCATGAATGGGATAACTGAGATGAGTAAACAGGGTTCTGCAGTGCTTTTAATCACCCATAGTGAGGAGGCGGTAAGGGTAGCCGAGGAAGTGTCGATAATATGCGCCGGCGAAATAATCAATTCCGGCCCACCACGGGAAATGTGCCAATGGTTTAAGGATAATTGCCAAACATGTCCCCATATTGGTGAACCGAGCTATAAGGAAGCTTGACAAATGCTGGTGGTTAAGGAATATGAAGCGTTGCTTGAAGCCTATGGCAGGGCAGGTGGAAACCTGGATGCTCTGGAAAACAAGGAAGTAGGCAACCTTATTATCCACAAGAATAAAGTCCTCAACGTTAGTGAAGTCGATGGGATAAAGGTGGAGACAAAGGAGACTGAAAGCGGGGTTAGTATTTACTTTTTAGTGGAAGAAGGGGCAAAGATCGAATACCCCGTTCATTTATGCTTTGGCGTTCTGCCCAAGGAAGGATTGCAGGAGATTATGTTGAGAGTGGAGGCGCAGAATAACAGCGAGGTGAATGTCATTGCCCACTGTATTTTCCCCAATGCTGTCGATGTGATACACAAGATGGATGCTGATATAAAAATTGGGGATAACGCCAAATTCAGCTATCGTGAAACTCACTATCATGGGGAATTTGGCGGCACCAAAGTAATTCCGAAAGCAAAGATTGTGGTGGGCAAGGGAGCTGTCTGGGAGAGCACCTTCAGTTTGATCCAAGGCTCCGTGGGCTTGCTGGATTACGATTTCGAGATTTTTGGTGACGAGAAAAGCATAAGCGAGCTTTTGGTAAAGGTCTTTGGCAAAAAGGAAGATGATATAAGTATAGTAGAGAAAATCCATTTGAACGGCCAGGGAGCCAGGGGGCTGGCAAAAAGTCGTCTGGTGTTGAATGACAACGCCAAGGCAATGGTCAGGGGTGAAACATATGGCAATGCCCCCTTTGCCAGAGGTCATGTTGACTGCCTCGAAATTGTGAATGGAGACGGAGTGATAGCAAGGGCAATACCAGTAGTATATGTGAACGACAAGCAAGCGAAGGTTACTCATGAGGCTGCTATTGGTAGTGTAGACAAGAAGCAGATGCAAACATTAATGGCAAGAGGGCTAAATGAGGAAGAGGCAGTTGATATCATCGTGAAAGGCATACTGAGATAATACCGGCGTTGCTGTTGCGAGCTAAAGGCGAAATGGGTTTCCTGGAAATTCGCAGAACTTTCAGGGCGAAAAGCAATCTCACCAGCATAATAAATGATATAAAGGATTTCCATAAATCATGGAAAAAAAAAGTTCGGAAATAGAAATCCTTGCGATTTCCAGAGATGGTGAAGAGAAAAAGAGGGATGCAGTCATCCATGAAGAAACAGTTGTCGTCAGGATAGACGAAGAAGTTCACGAATTCCATTGTCTCCCGACCAATTTAGAGGAGATGATACTTGGTAATTTAAAATCAAAGGGAATAGATACTTCTCTCTCAGCTATCACGAAAATCGCCGATAATGAATTTAATGTTGACCTCTCACCTTTGGAAAGGTTAACAAAGAACCCTCAGAGGTGTGACTCCGATAAAAAGTTAACACGCAAAGAAGTTTTTAGCTCGGTGGAAATGCTTAATCAACATAGTTTCTTATTTAAAAAAACTGGATGTACACACGTTATTGGAATTTGCGGAGATGGAAGAGAGATTTTTGTAGAGGACACGAGCAGACATTGCGCTATGGACAAAGCCATTGGTTTGGCAATCAGAAACGGTATTGATTTATCGAATGCCTTTTTAGTCGCTTCCTGTCGGCAGACAGTCTCAACAACAAGAAAGGTGATTTTTTGCGGAATACCAATAGTAATAAGCATCGCCGCACCCACAAGCCTGGCGGTAAAAGAAGCCGATGAACACGGAATAACACTCATAGGATTCGCAAGTTCGAAAAGGTTCAACATTTATTCTCACGGTTGGAGAATCAGAATTTAAGAATAACTTGAAGCGAGGAAATGGTTGAGTTCTTCATCGTATTTAAGGATTATCTCATCGAAGTATTGCCCTTCCTGGCGATAGGGTTTTTCCTCAGTGGCTTGATCCATGAATTTGTTCCCAGCGGGTTGGTGGAAAGACATCTCGGTGGGCGGGGGATAAAGCCGCTCCTCTATTCTACCCTCGCCGGGACAATCCTTCCTATTTGCTGTATAGGTTCGCTTCCCATAGCAGTAAGCCTTCACCAGAAGGGGGCAAGGCTGGGTCCGGTTTTAGCTTTTCTGGTAGCAACGCCAGCCACCTCGATAAGCGCCCTTTTAGTTTGTTATGCCCTGCTAGGCATAAAGTTCACCGTATTCATATTCCTTGCTGCGATCTTGATGGGGCTCGCTATAGGTGCCATCGGCAACCTCATCAAGTTTGAACCTAAGAGCACGTCAAGCTCTCATCAAGACGTAGAGCTTGCTAAGGACCCTGTTTGTGGCATGGACGTGAATACAGAAAAGGGATTAACAACGGAGTATGAAGGTAAGAGCTATTACTTCTGCTCCCCGCATTGCCAGGCAGCCTTTGAAAAGGAAGCCCAAAAATATGCTACTGGCGTGTATGTGAAGGACATCAAGGAAAGATTGGTCTCCGTTTTTAGATATGGCTTTGTAGATATGGTGAAGGAAATTGGCCCTGAGATCCTCTTAGGGCTTGCTCTGGCGGCACTGGTGGTAACGATTGCCCCCATAGGGAAATTTGTTGGTACCTATCTCAGCGGCGGATTAGGGTATCTATTCAGTCTTGTCCTTGGACTTTTGATGTATATTTGCTCCACTGCCAGCCCTCCTTTGGTTCAGGCCTTTGTGTTGCAAGGAATGAACATTGGCGCCGCGATGGTTTTGCTATTGGTAGGACCAGTTACCAGTTGGGGAACTATCCTGGTTTTAAGGAAGGAATTCGGCGGCAAGATCCTTCTTGTCTATCTGGCGGTCATTAGCATAATGGCTCTAGCTCTGGGCTGGTGCTTTTCAATGATATAGGCGCAAAGATTTGTTAGGGTGGAACATAGGATAAAATTTCATAATCGCCAACAAACATTTCGAAACAGCGGCTAAAGACTACGCCGGCAGCAGTTGCATGTAAGCGGCCGGACGGTGGAACTATTGGCAAGGCCGAACTCATTCAGATAGTGGGAGCAAGTACCAGCAGTTGCTCGCTCCGTTTGAAGAAGCTTATAATAACTGGAATGCGAATCATTCTGCATATTGGCAAAGCGGGCGTGGGCAAAATCGATGGAAGGTTGAAAATCGAGTTCCAGGCAAGTAATAGATTCAGTGAATCATAAAGGAAGGAGCATCAAAGTAGAATAATGGCTACCCAATACGGACCAGACAAAATCCGCAATGTCGTATTGCTATCTCATTATGGTGTAGGCAAAACCACGCTTGCCGAATCAATGTTGTTCGCTTCGGGGACTATTAAACGTTTAGGTAATGTCGAGGATGGAACTACTACGTCCGACTACGACCCCCTTGAAATAGAGCGACAGATGAGCGTGAATCTATCGCTGCTTCCCCAAGTATGGAAGGAAACGAAAATAAATCTCATTGACACTCCAGGCTACGCTGATTTTACCAGTGAAATGAAGTCTGGTTTGCGCGTTAGCGAAGGGGTGATAATCCTGGTTTGCGCTGCTTCGGGAGTAGAGGTGGGAACAGAGCAAGTTTGGGATTATGTGGAAGAAGCAAACTTACCTCGCCTGCTGTTCATCAACAGGATGGACAAAGAGAATGCCAATTTCTTCAGCACTCTAGAACAAATTCAGGCTAAGTTGGGGACAAAATGTCTGCCTGCTACACTCCCCATAGGCTCACAGAGCGATTTCAAAGGTTTCGTAGACCTGCTGAGCATGAAGGGCTACGCTGGAGCTGAGCTAAAGGAAACCGATGTTCCTTCTTCGCTTGCAGAACAAGCCACTTCCTACCGTGAGAAGTTAGTAGAGGCAGCCGTTGAAGTCGATGACGAGCTCTTAACCAAGTATTTAGAGGGAGATGAAATAAGCAATGACGAGATTCTCCCAGCTATAAAGAAAGCAACAATTTCGGGGAAATTGGTCCCTGTTTTCGCCGGCTCGGCATTACAGAGTATCGGTACAAAGGCACTACTTGACGCCATTTGCGACTTCTTTCCTTCGCCTGAAGAACACGGCGCCATCACAGCGGTAAACCCAGCAACCAAGGAAAAAGAAGAACTTAAACCAGCTACAGGGGAACCTTTAAGCAGCCTTGTGTTTAAAACCACCGCTGACCCATATGTGGGCAAGCTTAACTATTTTCGAGTTTACTCAGGATTATTACTAGGCAATTCGCAAGTTTGGAATGCCAGCAAGAAGGGCATGGAACGCATTGGCCAGTTGTTCACCTTAAGAGGTAAGAATCAAGAACCAGTTCCTCAGCTAGCTGCTGGAGATATCGGGGTGTTGGCCAGGCTGAGCTTAACTACCACTGGAGATACTCTCTGCTCTCCAGAACATCACCTGATACTGGATGGCATCGAGTTCCCTCAAGCGAATTTAACTATGGCAGTCCAACCTCAAACTAAAGCTGACCTGGATAAAATGAGCACAATCTTACCCAGGATTTGTGAAGAGGACCCCGCTCTCCGAATACACAGAGAACAGGATACTAATGAACTCCTAATTTCAGGAATTGGCGATGCTCATTTAGAGATGGTTAAAGAGAAAGCACATCGCAAATTCGGTGTGAAGCTAAATTTAACCTCGCCGAAGGTTCCCTACAAGGAAACCATCACTGTGGCAACCAAGGCAGAATACAAGCATAGGAAGCAAACAGGAGGACATGGGCAATATGGACATGTCCGCCTGGAGCTCGAGCCTTTGCCCCGAGGCACCGGCTTTGAGTTCACCAAGAAAATTGTTGGCGGAGCAATACCCAAGAATTACATCCCCGCGGTGGAGAAAGGAGTCAATGAAGCGAAGCAGCAAGGCGTCTTAGCCGGCTACCCGGTAATTGATGCCAAGGTCACACTTTACGACGGTAGCTTCCACCCTGTAGATTCATCAGATATCTGCTTTAAAATCGCCGGAGCGCAAGCGTTGAAAAATGGACTATCTGAGGGGCAACCAATATTGCTTGAGCCAATAATGAACTTGACGGTAACCGCTCCAGAAGAATTCACTGGCGACCTCACTGGAGACCTTAACTCAAGGAGAGGACGCGTGCTCGGGATAGAGCCAGAAGTCAAAAATAACACTATCCAGGCCCAAGCGCCTTACTCAGAATTGCTGGATTACGCTATAGTCTTAAGGTCAATAACCCAGGGTCGTGGCAGCTTCACCATGGAATTCAGCCACTACGAAGAAGTGCCACCCCACCTCACCCAAAAAGTCATTGCTCAAAGGAAGCAGGAAAAGGAATAAATTCCGTATTTGATTAATTTACCTCGCCAGCAATTCCTTCAGCTTAGTGGTAAGAGCAGGCACAACATCTTCAAATTTGCCCACCACTCCAAAGTGAGCTTGCTTGAATATGTTCGCCTCAGGGTCCTTGTTAATGGCAATGATGTTCTTTGAGCCACTGCAACCAGACATATGCTGGCTGGCTCCTGATATCGCGATAGCAAAATAAATATCGGGAGCGACAATCTTACCAGTGAGGCCGATATGCATCGCCTCAGGCACCCACCCATTGTCACATGGCGGACGTGAAGCACCTACGGCACCCTTGAGCACATCGGCAAGTTCTTTCAGGGTAGTATTGTAAGGGTCAGTTCCACCACAACCTCTACCTCCACAGACTATCACCGCGGCATCCTCAAGCTTAACACCAGTTACTTCCTCCTTTATAATTTCCACCACCTTCGTCTTCACCTTAGACATATCCACGGTGACCTTAACAGGAATGACCTCCCCTTTTCGGGACTCATCACGCTCTATAGGTGACATCGCCTTCACCCTGGTAGTGGCTATTTGGGGCACAGCCTCAGCGGTAAATATTGCCTGAGCATTGCCTCCATACACCGAACTTGTCTGCATGAGCTGCTTTGTCTCCGGGTCTATGCTCAACTCAAGGCAATCTGTGGATAAACCAGTCCGAAGTCTAAAAGCAAGCCGAGGAGCCAGGTCGGCACCCATGGGTGTGTTACCCAGCAAAACGACACGAGGTGAAACTTGCTCGATAACCTGGTCAGCAACCTGCATATAACAGTCTGCTTCGTATCGCTTTAACGTTGCGTCTTCTACGGTATAAACTTTGTCCGCTCCAAAAGCGATTGCTTCCTTGGAGAGGTCACCAACCGCATCGCTGGCCAGTAAACAAGATAAGTCTTCCTTCAATTCATCAGCAAGTTTCCTACCACAGCCCAGTAGTTCAGTGGTGATAGAAGGGAACTCTCCTTCTGCTATTTCCCCGAAAACTAAGATACCTTTATTTTCAGCCATCGTTTCCTCCTTGAATTAGAGTATTTTTGCTTCTCTAAGCTTTACAGCCAGGTTAGCGCCGGCTTCCGCCGGAGTATCTGCTTCGATTATTTCACACTTGGTCTCCCTCACTGGCTGAAAGAGTTTAGCCAACTTAACAGATCTTCCTGCAGCACCAACCTGGGAGGGTTCAAGCCCGATGTCTGCTGGCTTCCATACGATGGGTTGCTTTTTCGCCGCTGCCATAATCCCCTTAAGAGCGGCGTAGCGTAAATCGCCCAGCTCACTGGTTATTGTGAGCAAGGCAGGAAGCTCCACCTCCACAACTTCATAGCCATCGCTGACAGCTCTCTCTACTTTCGCCTTTCCATCAACGACCTCCACCTTCCTGACCACACTCACCGCAGGAATCCCTAAAATTTCCGCGATGCCTAAACCAACCTGCCCGGCATTCCAGTCAGCAGATTGCCGCCCACAGAAAATAAGGTCATATTCCCCCACCTTCTTAATCGCCGCAGCCAGTGCATTGGCCGTTGCCCAGCTGTCACCCTCTTCAAAAGCCGCGTCTTCAAGAAGGATAAGCTCATCACCACCCACAGATAGTGGTTTCTTAATCACGTCACGGGTTAGATTGTTACCCAAGCTAATCACCGTGATTTTGCCGCCTAGCGTGTCTTTAATCCTTAACGCAGCCTCCACGGCATTTTCATCATAAGGACTAACCACTGGCTTTACATCTGGCGGCACAGTCATCTTGTCCCCAGCTACCTTGAATGAAGCTGGGGGAGCTTCAGGATCAGGAACTTGTTTACAACAGACAATCATGTTAATTGGCATTGTTCAACCTCCTTAAATAATTGCGAACTTATAAGATTATATTAAAAAACCCAAAATTGTCAATAACCTGAGCAGCTTGTCTGTTTCGACCATATTTGTTTTAATAACATATTACTTTGATGAACAGGACATATCTTGATTATGCCGCCACCACGCCGACACATCCTGAGGTAGTAAAAGCGATGCTGCCATATTTCAGCGATGCCTTCGGCAATCCCTCAACTCTCTATTCCTACGGGCAGGAAGCAAGAAAAGCCGTTGAGGAGGCAAGGAACAAGATTGCCAGCCTGATTAATGCTCAGAGTGAGGAAATTGTTTTTACCAGTGGAGGGACAGAGGCAGACAATTTCGCTATAAAGGGTGTTGCTTACGCCAATGAACATAAAGGGAATCACATCATTACCACCCCCATTGAGCACCACGCTGTGCTAGAGCCCTGTAAGTTTCTGGAGAAAAGAGGATTCTCCCTTACGTATCTTCCCGTGGATAACCATGGTCTGGTTAACCTGCAGGATGTCAATAAAGCTATCACCGATAAAACCATACTTATTTCAATAATGCATGCCAACAATGAGGTAGGTACCGTAGAGCCGATAAGCGCGATAGGCAAGATTGCTAAAGAACGAGAAATAATTTTCCACACGGATGCGGTTCAAACCGTGGGACATGTCCCGGTTGACGTAGACAAGCTAGGAGTGGATTTACTCTCCATTTCAGCCCACAAGTTTTACGGACCAAAGGGGATAGGAGCGCTGTATGTCAGAAAAGGCACGAAGCTGGCTCCATTCATCCATGGTGGCGCACAGGAGAAGGGGCAGCGTGCCGGCACGGAAAATACCCCAGGCATTATAGGCTTTGGTAAGGCAGTAGAAATTGCCGCTGAAGAAATGACTGACGAGGCGAAGCGACTTACCTCCCTTCGTGACAAATTCATCAAGGGTCTGCTGGAGCAAATTGAACAGATTCAGGTGAATGGTCATCCTATAGAAAGGTTGCCTAACAATGTCAATGTGACCATTGACATGGCTAGGGCGGATTTAGTGCTTCTAGACCTCGAAACAGAGTGGATTTACGCTTCTAGTGGCTCAGCTTGTAGCTCAGCGAATCCCGAACCTTCGCATGTGCTTCTGGCACTAGGGCTCTCGCCGGAACAAGCCCGTAGCTCGCTCAGGTTTACCTTAGGTCGCGAAACTACCGAAAGTGATATAGAGCGAGTGCTTGAGGTGCTACCTCGCATAATAGACAAGACAACGGTGATGTGAGATTTTCCACAAGGCCTGGCACGGCGTTCAAGATGCTGCTGAATTGAAACGTGCCAAATATGTTCAAGGCCAGTTTCAATCGATTACAGAATCAAATTCAGCAAGCTGCCCACAACTAAGGAAGCAGCTATCATTATCCCGGTAGCAGCAAGCATGCCCTTAAAGCCTAACTCCCGAGCCAGCACCACAAAACTAGCGATACAGGGAAAGAACATAGCCAGAACCACGCTGCCGATGACCAACTGGTTGGCAGTTAAATTGAGGACACTGAGCATGCCTATTGCCATATCCTTGCGTAAAAAGCCAACCACCAGCGCCGCGGTCGCTTCTTGGGGCAGTCCAAAAAACCCGCTTACTACTGGCGCCGCAAAGTTGGCAATGTAGTCAAACACATTCAAGGCATAGAGAATGGTGACGACAAAGATGCCTAACATGACCACAGGGACTGCCTCCCTAAGGAAGCCAAGTATTCTTGCCCAGAGCTTCAAGGCCACCATCCGCAGCGGCGGCAAGCGGTAGGGGGGAATCTCAACCAAGAGCTCGGGGCTAAAGCCTTTCACTATTAGGTTTAAGATCAATCCCAGGATGATCCAGACCACGAAAAGCGTGCCATACACTATAGCCACATATTGCCATCCCTCCCTCCCAACCAATCCAATGACCATGGCTTGAAGGGCAGCACACGGGACTCCGATGGAGATAAGGGTAGCAACGATGAATCTCTCCCGCTTACTTTCCAAAATTCGGGTGGCCAGGATTCCGGGAACATTACATCCCAGGCCAAGGAGCGTGGGTATAATGGCGTATCCGTGCATTCCCAGACGGTGCATCAGAGTGTCGAGGAGCACTGCCACGCGAGGCAGATATCCTGAGTCCTCCAGAAAGCCCAACACCAAATAAAATGATAAGATGTAAGGCAAGACAACCCCAAGGGGTATGTATAGCCCGGTAGTCAAGATGCCAAATGATTGAAGGAAGTCTACTTCGCCATTGATCAATTTCCCAACAAGGATATCATGCAGGAAGCCGCCTGACCCCAGAAATTCGCTTAGTCTTACCATCACGGGAGCCCAGAGGTTTCCAAATAACGGGTCAAATACATACCCAATGAGACCTTCGCCAATGAAGCGGATTACCATAAATGCGGCGAGCATCACCAAAGCAGCAATGAGGATTCCCGGGAAGGGTTTGATTGACGCATCGCCCAAGCGCTCCAGCCAAGTGTGATGCCTGTGAGTTACTGTTTGCACCTGCTGCACAATTCTACCCACGCCTGCCCACCGTTCATCACGCGTTCGATAAGATACAGCTGGAGATGCCGCTTCGGAGATGCGACTCACTAATTCTTTCATCCCTTCGCCAGTCACTGCCACTGTGGGCACGACGGGTACCCCTAAAACCTGCTCCAGCTTGTTGACATCGATGTGTATTCCTCTATGCTTGGTATCATCCCAAATGTTAAGTGCCACTACTACAGGAATATCCCTTTCTAGCAATTGCAGGGTTAGAAATAGGTTTCTCTCTAGATTGGTAGCATCGACGACATTAATGACCAGGTCACCGTCCTTGAGCATCTCTGTAGCCACCTCTTCTGCCTTGGAAGTAGGCTCCAAGGTGTAAGTGCCGGGCACATCTATAACCTCAGCAAGTTCCCCTCCCAGCTTAAGATGCCCTTTGGTGAACTTTACTGTCGTGCCCGGATAATTGGAAGCGATAACCCGGATCCCAGTGAGGCGCGAGAAAAAGACGCTCTTCCCCACATTGGGGTTACCCATCAAAAGTATCTTCACTCGCTCTCCAGCTCAACCAGGATTCTCCTGGCCATGCCGAAGCCAATGGCAACCTGAACACCATCCACCTGGATCGTCGCCGGCCCGCGCATGAGCATGGAACTGACCTTGGTTATTTTTTTGCCTGGTCTGATCCCCATGGCTTCAACCCGACGCGTCAGGCCATATCCCCCAGTAATCTCGATGATTCTACCCCTTTCGCCCGTTCGCATCTGGGCAACCGTCGTCTGTCTATTAAAGGTCATATTCAGATTTGCTCCTGTATCCTGCCATCAACAATTGGTAACTTTGTTAGCTATGGCTAACTTGCCACGGCAAAAAATTTTATCTTTCTCCCAATCCTTTCTCCAAGCATTCCGGAGGGAGCTCTCCATGTTCCAGATAATATCTATATCTTTTGGGGAAATTAGCCTCTCCCAGTGGACATGCTTCCATAAATTCTATAAATTTAATCATCCTTTCCAAGGTAACTGGGCTGATGACATGCTCAATCCTGCAGGCATCTTCTTCAGCAATTTCTTTGTTAATGTCCAGAGCTTCACTAAAAAAGCGACTTAATGCTCTGTGACGGCGAATCACATCCTGGGCTGCTTTATCACCCTCAGGCGTGAGTCTTATATCGCCATACTTTTCATGAAGTACAAGCCTCTCCTCAGAAAGCCTTTCCAGCGCTGCACTAACGCTGGGCATTTTTACATTCAGCGCACGGCTAATCTGTCTGACCTTCACAACTTTCCCATCCCCATGAAGATTGGCTATTGCCTCAAGATAATCTTCCATACTTGCGCTATATTTCTTTACCATCTTCTGCTTCACCAGCGTGAATCAAAATGTTAGTTAACTCTAACAAATTATAACCATCACCTTTTTTCCTGTCAAGACCAAAAATCAGAAAATCAAATCAAACCAGTGAAATGTATCAATACTGGCGCTAATAGTAATGAGATCACCGACATTAGCTTGAGCATTATATTTAATGATGGGCCAGCAGTGTCCTTCATTGGGTCACCAACAGTATCTCCCACTACTCCTGCTTTATGAGCCTCCGAGCCTTTACCACCAAAATGTCCTGCCTCAATCCACTTCTTAGCATTATCCCATGCACCACCAGCATTATTTAACATAACGGCAAAGATAAACCCTGTAGCTAAAGCTCCAATAAGGAAACCAGCCAGGGCATATACGCCGAGGACTATCCCTACGAGTATGGGCATAACTATGGTCATTATTGAGGGAGCCATCATCTCCTTCAATGCTATTCTGGTAGCAATATCTACGCACTTACCATACTCTGGCCTGGTTGTTCCTTCCATTATGCCTTTTATCTCTCGCCATTGCCGCCGAACTTCTTCTATAATAGCTGATGTAGTTACACCCACTGATTTCATGGTCATAGCACAAAAGATAGCGGGCATAAGAGCGCCTAAAAATATACCAATGATAACGTGTACATCTAGTAAGCTTAATCCAGCAGGTAATATTAGTTTGCCTGCGGACGAGACTGTTACTATACCCACAGCCATAGCGAAGGAGAGAATTAACCCCAAGGAGTTCATAGCAGCAGCACCAATGGCAAATCCTTTACCCGTAGCCGCAGTGGTATTACCCAGGGAATCTAAAGCATCAGTTCTTTCCCGCACCTCAGGTGGTAGCCCTGCCATGGTGGTAATGCCTCCTGCATTGTCAGCTACTGGCCCATAAGCATCAGTGGCCAATGTCACGCCCAGAGTAGATAACATACCGACGGCAGCTAAGGCTACGCCGTAGAAGCTAGCGAAATGAAAAGCCACGCCAATCGCTATAGCTATCAAAACTACCGGTGGCCAGGTGCTCATCATGCCATTGGCAAAGCCTCGAATTATAGTAGCACCAGCACCAGAGGTAGATGCCTCGGAAATTTCCAGCGTTGGTTTATACTTATAGGAGGTAAAGTAATTTGTGCTTTCCCCTATAAGTGCACCAGTAATAAGACCGGCAAACATCGCCCAGAAAACGCCTAAGCTAGCATGTAGAAAATAAATTATTAGAAAACCAAATATTGCCGCCAATATTGTGGCGCTAAGCGTGCCACGACGCAACGCTCCGAGAAGAGCGCCCATCTCTACATTCTCCCCTACTCTAACCAAAAAACAGCCAATCACAGAGGCTACAAGGCCTCCAGCCATGATTAACATTGGCAACCACCACGCAGCCTGCAGAGCAGCATCAGGTGAGAGCGTAGGAAATAACGTTCCTGTTACCCATGGTGCCACCATACCACCAACAATACAGAGTGTCATAGTAGCAATAACGGTTTCCACGTAAGACTCAAGGAGGTCAGCACCCATGCCGAACACATCGCCGACATTATCACCAACATTGTCAGCTATGACAGCGGCATTTCTGGGGTCATCCTCCGGTATTCCTGCCTCCACTTTACCCACTAAATCTGAGCCAGCATCAGCACCCTTGGTGAAGATACCACCACCTACTCTGGCAAAAAGAGCCACTAACGAAGCCCCGACGCCATAGGCTGGAATTATAGCTAAGAACTCCCGCGGAGGAAGGCCGTGCCAGGCAAAATAAAGAACAGCTAAGCCGATGATGCCAATGCTAACTACCGTTAGCCCCATTACTGCCCCACCTCTGAAGGCAACTCTCAATCCTCGATTCAAGCCTTTTTGTGCTGCGGCACAAGTCCTACCGTTAGACCTCAGTGCCATGTTCATACCAGCATATCCCGCACCTATAGAGCAGAGAGCACCAAAGATAAAAGCTACAGATACTCTCCAACCCAGGTCAGGGACAAATGCTAGAATAATCGCTATTACCGCTACCACAATGCCCAATGTTCGGTATTCACGATGAATAAAAGCAAGCCCCCCTTCCTTAATGGCACCGGAAATCTCCTTGATCCTCTCTGAGCCCTGGTCCTGTCGTAGAACATAGCGCACAAAGTAAGCAACTACACCAGCAGCGATAAGCCCCACAATTACACATATCCAAACTAAATCAAACATAATAGGGTGACTCCTTTCTGAATCCAAATATAAAAATAAGGATGCCCAAATTGAACACTGGACATCCCTTTATGTGATAAACACATTGAACTTAGGATTTTAGTATAAAATTTTATATTTCGTCAATAAGTAAGCAGGGGGCCTTGCATTTAAAAATTCTTGTGTTATAATGTTTAGCAGTCTAGTTCATAGAGTGCTAACCAGTAAACTTTAGGAAAGGAGGAGCTATGGTAATTAAAGTCGAACCCCTAGGAGATAGAGTAGTGATTAAACCTACTCCCAAAGAAGAAGTAAGCAAGGGGGGAATTGTTATACCAGATACAGCCAAGGAAAAGCCCCAGGAAGGCAAAATCATCGCTGTAGGTCCAGGCAAGCTATCTGAAGATGGCAAGCGTATCGCTATGGAAGTGAAAGTAGGAGACAAGGTGATTTATTCCAAATATGCCGGGACAGAGATTAAGGTCGACGACGAAGAATTGATTATTGTTCGCGAGAGCGATATTTTAGCTAAGCGAAGTTCACAAAAAAGGAGGTAAATTGAAATGGCAAAACAACTTCTTTTCGGCGAGGAAGCCAGAAAGGCACTCAAAACAGGCATAGATACTCTAACAGCTGCAATTAGAGTAACCTTAGGGCCTCGTGGGCGTCCGGTGGCACTGGACAAGAAATTTGGCGCTCCTTCGGTTCTTAATGACGGTGTTTCCATTGCCAAGGATGTGGAACTGCCCGATCCATTTGAGAACATGGGGGTTCAATTAGTAAAAGAGGCAGCAACCAAAACTAACGACCAGTGTGGTGACGGAACCAGTACATCTGTTATTCTGGCGCAAGGCATCATTGGCGAAGGCTTCAAGAACATCGCCGCTGGCGCTGACTCTATGGCTTTGAAGCGTGGCATTGAGAAAGGAGTGGCGGCTGTGGTGGAAGAACTTAAAAAAATGGCTATCCCTGTAGCTGGTAAAGACCAGGTGGCCCAGGTGGCTGCTATATCAGCAGTGGATCAGGACATTGGCAACTTAATCGCCGATGTAATGGAAAAGGTGGGCAAGGATGGTGTCATCACTGTCGAGGAAGGCAAAGGACTTGAATTTGAAACTGAGTATGTTGAGGGTATGAAATTCGATCGTGGCTATATCAGCCCGTACTTCATCACTAATGCCGAACAGATGAAATGCGAACTAGAAGACCCCTACATCCTCATTACTGATAAGAAAATCTCTGCCTTGAATGATGTCCTCCCCGCCTTGGAAAAGATAGTCCAGACATCCAAGAACATCGTTCTCATTGCTGAGGATCTGGAAGGTGAACCCTTAGCCACCTTGGTGGTCAATAAGCTGAGGGGAACTTTAAGCCCTCTGGCAGTCAAAGCACCGGGCTTCGGGGACAGACGAAAGGAAATGCTTCAGGATATAGCTGTTCTCACTGGCGGTAAGGTCATATCAGAGGAAGTTGGCAGAAAGCTGGATTCAGTAACCATAGAAGACCTGGGGCGAGCACGAAAGGTTATCGCTGACAAAGATAATACTACCATCGTGGAAGGAAAAGGGGCAACCAAAGATATCGAAGCGAGAATCAAGCAAATCAGGTCCCAAATTGACGTAACCACATCCGATTACGACAAGGAAAAGCTCCAGGAAAGACTGGCGAAGTTAGCCGGCGGCGTGGCGGTAATAAAGGTAGGTGCCGCCACTGAGGTAGACTTAAAGGAGAAGAAACACCGTGTCGAGGATGCTCTCTCTGCCACAAGGGCCGCTGTAGAAGAAGGCATCTTACCTGGCGGTGGCATTGCCCTTCTCAACGCAATACCTGCCTTGGATAAGGTAAAGGTCAAGGGCGATGAAGCTACCGGCGTGGCTATACTTAAACGAGCCTTAGAAGCACCTATTCGCTGTATTGCTGCCAATAGCGGGAGAGAGGGTTCGGTAATAGTAAATAAAGTAAAGGAGAGCCCAAAAGGTGTGGGCTATGATGCCCTTAGGGATGAATTGGATGTCGACATGGTGAAAAGAGGTATTGTTGACCCGCTTAAGGTCACCAAGGCTGCCTTGCAAAACGGCGCCAGCATTGCCAATATGATTCTCACCACCGAATCACTGGTAACCGATATTCCCGAAAAGGAAAAGATGCCCATGCCGCCCGGCGGCGGGTATCCTGAGTACTAATAACAAGCAGTATCATTAAGAGGAGCTGCTCACCAGGCAGCTCCTCTTTTCATAGCTTGAGTAAATTCAGCAAAGGTTCTGAAGCTAAGACTCCAGAAAAGTTCACAAAGTTCACAAGCCAACTACTTAATGATTTTATCACTTCAAGAGCTTCAGGAACAAGCCAAAAGACTATGGAGATTTACCATTTAGCTTTAGATAAGTTCATTGGCTATCCACTAACTCCAGAAGGCATCAATGGCTATCTTAACAGCTTAACCTGTGGTAATGCTAAACATAACTACTTTAGGTGTATAAGGACATTATGCAGATGGCTATACCAGAATGACTACATAGCAAGTAACCCGATTGAGAAGGTATCACCACCTAAGAGACAAAGGAAGTTACTACCTGCTATTAGTAAAGAACAACTCCAAACCTTGCTTGAACATTGTGAAGCTCATGAAAGCTGTGAAAGGGACAAAGCTATTATTAACCTGCTGTGGTATTCAGGTATGAGATTGAGTGAAGTTGCTAATGTAAAAGCTGAAGACTTTGACTGGGACAAAGGCACAGTCATTGTTCTTGGTAAAGGTAACAAGTATCGTAAAGCTTTAGCTGGTAATGGTGAAGTTAAACAATGGTTTGCTACTCATGACAGCTTTGAAGTTACTGCTAAAGGTATTCAAACAATGCTACAGCGATTAGCTATGGAAGCTGGTATTCACTGCAATCCTCACAGCTTTAGACGTGGCTTTTGTGTTCACCAGGTTAAATCAGGACTATCTACTAGAGTTGTTCAAGCTTTAGGTGGTTGGGAACAACTCACTATGGTTGAACACTACAGCAAGTCGCTTAGCTTTGACGATGCCCTGGATGTATACCATAAGGTTAATAGCATTTAGAAGTTGATAGCAGAGCGTTCCCGTAACAGAGATTCCAAGCTGTAACTGTAGTGAGTTGCTGCTCAGTAGGCATACACTCATAGCTAAGTGTTCACAGATTCATAGCTACACCGTTCACAGTTCACGTTCATCATAGGGGGGTATCTCCACCCCCGTCCAAATATTCAACCTGCTATGTGAGTGATTAGGTGCTCTCTCAGAAATTTATATTTTACCCCTAAAATGTAGAGTATCATTACACCTTACCTTATAACATATAATATAACAGTACACGTAAGTATATGTGGTGTTAGTGGGTTATCGATGAGCTATGATGATATTTTAAGGGGAAGTTACCATATCTTCTTATTGAGTATCCTGGTTAGACGTTCAAGCTTATCTTCTTTCCAATATACGGGATATTCATAGTAGGCATATCCTAGATACCTGCTACAGAAATCCTCATAGCTAAGTAGATTAGTCTCGTAACTATCTGAGTCCTGTAGATATGCTTCTAGACGTTCAGCTATTGTAGGTATGTGCTCTTTTCCGTTAGTGTGTATATACCTTAGCATATAACTTAGCTTACAAGATAAGATATAAGATACACGACTGTACACTTCCCGTCAAGTGTTCGGCTGTGCTCAGTTACTCAGGTGATACCTGATACCCCTCTAGCGATAGTGTAGCCAGTAATTGAGTAAGGTTTCGAGACGCTGCTTTGTTACAATCCTTGTATCTGGAGTGACCTTATAATCAAAAGACCAGTTATCACCCTCAATATCAAGAGCTTGATATCTAATTGTTATTAATTCTCCTGAATGAAGAGGGGGTGAATAATTCTTAACATATTGTTTTTCAGGGGTAGTGAAGATAATTTGAACATCAAATACTCCAGAAGTCGTATCCTTATTCTGCACTTCCACATAACCTGTAGGACGGGACTCATATGATTTATGAAGAGCAACAATTACTTCACTTACGTTGGTAGACCAAGCTACTTTAGACCGATAGAATGCAGCGTCATCTCGCTGTTCTATCTTAGTATATCCCTTCGCTTCGTAATCCAGTGATTCTGCTTTAGTATAAGTAATCTCTTTAAGAGGAATGAGACAACCAATAACGGCGATAAGAGCAATAGTGGCTATGGTCACACCCACTGCTATAAGAATCTTCTTGCCTATAATAAGTTCACTTCCTATTGTTACTTACCACAATTCCTGCAAAACATAGTCTACTACTCCTCAGGCAAAGGTGGGGTTATCATAGTAATCGTAAGTGTTGCAGAATGATTCGTACTGTTAGTTATCTCATTATCGGGAATGCTGGTATTGGTGGTTGTTGCTAAGCTATCACCTGATAAGAGTAAGCCTGCTAATATCACTACAACAGCTACTAAAACAATCAGCCTTTTCATTCAAATGGTAAGTCTTCTGGCTCCACTGGCAAGTCCTCTGGCTCTTCTGGTGGTGGATACTCTTCGATGATTCCTTCTTTGATATTGTCCGTAGTAATGAGGTAAGATAAACGAATAACCATATTATTCACTACAAGAGCCTCAACATTCCTACGAAGCCATGTATCTAAGAAGCTTACACTAACATCAAATGCTGGCATTAATTCATAACGTTCCTCAATTGGGTTCTCTATTACCAATTTCCCATCTTCGTATTTAATAAAGTACCCTTGCACCTTATAGGCACTTGTGATTCTTTGAGCTCCCTCAACTACATCTTGAACTGTCCTAGCAAATTGGTTTAGAAATTGACTATCTGGTTTGTTATGACGCTCCACATTAACCTGCTTCATGAAAGTCTCCCGAACCTCACTCCACTTTGGAGCCCACGTATATGCGTTGCCTTCATCATCCAATAATGAGACTAGCATTAAAGCTCCGTTCTTTGGTACAAGTTGAATCCTAGAATATTGAAGACGCTTAGCCATTCTTAACTCCTTCAGATACATTGCCCAGCTCGTACTCGAAATCCACGGTCAATAGCACAGACCCACCAGACCTCCCCACCACTGAAATGTTGTTGCTTTTAATTACTTCCATAGTGTTATTGTATAACAACGGCGGATTATCGTCTACGAAACGGAAGCAGAAAATCAAGTTCCAACCACGAAGTAAACCCGCTTGTCAATTTAACAAGTTAGGATTAAATTAGGCGTAAATGAGGTTCCACATATTGTAATAAGTTTCGCTCAACTTGTGACATAACACATTTTTTCTCTTTTAACTATAATCAATGAAAAAACAGATGCCACTTTGATTTATTCCCCGCAACCACACACCCATCAACCACCCAGGTTCGGCGTCACCCACCCCACACCATTGACGCCTCACCAAATCAACCTAAATTAACTGCTGGATAGCCTTGATATGGTTTTACATTGCCTTTATATCCATTTCTGTTTGATTTTCTGTTGTGGGGTGCTTCATTAGAGAAGGCGAACTGTGTTGAGGGCAGACAGGGAGAGTAGTAAAATAGTGGTAGGGTAAATACTGGCTGTATGGCAAAAGCTATAAGAATTTCACATACCCTTTGGGAAGAGCTAATGACGGTCATAGACAGTAGGCTGACGAGGGGGAGCTTGGATAAGCCTATTGTCTTTGGACTCTACACTAAGGAGGATGACCACTATGAAGTGGTTAGTTACAAAGAGATACCCACTGTTAGAGTGACAGGTACCTATCCAAATGGGGACTACAACTATTCCTACCCTGGAGTCAAACAACTGGGATTCTATCCAGAGAAAGGCACAGGGAAGTGGTTTAGTGGAACTCTAGTTGTAGGGGATGGTATTGACCTTGACGAAGGAGACAAGCGGTGGATGATAAGGGACAAAATGGATTTCAGGATTAAGATAGATATGGACTCTCTGGGGCAATTGTCTTGGAAAGCCTATCATATGGATTTTCCTGCTGCCTCGTTGGAGTTGCAGTAGAAAACATCCCATCAATCAATGCTAGTCTACCATAGCCAATGTAAATTAATGACACAGGGTATTTCCCGTTTTTCCATACGGTATACGAATTTTGCTGGGAATCTGGAAAACACCCCCTATACACACACTTGTATAAATATCTTACTCAATATATATACATTTCCGTAATTCCATTAAAATACAGATAGGGTCTAAGCGGAAATCTTCTTCACTATCTTTTTAGATGATTTAGGCACAGGCTCTAAGGTGATTTTTCCGTCCATCTCTAAATTGCTAATCACCGCTCTAACAGTTTTGGCGTTATGCTCTGTGTTCTTAGCAATTATTGTGGTGAATTTAGTCAAGGGTTGTTCCCCATTCTCATTCAAGTATTTTAAGATAGCTACTTCTATTTCCTGTCTAGGTTTCAATTCTTCTGGACTCATTTCTAATAAAGGTGGTCTCCATCTTAATATTATTTTATCTGGTCTCTCAGCATATCTAGTCTTTTCATAAACACTTACCAAGTCTGTATTATCCTTATGTCTAAATAACTTGATTCTAGTAGCACTAGCATTCTTTAGCACTGAATGTCCTGCTATCTCATCCATATTATTATTGTCATGTGTCGCTTTTCTGCAATGAGCAATAAGAACAATAGCTGCGTCAAGAGTTTGAGCTACTTCAATCAAGTTATTAGTAAATATAGTTCTCAGTGGGGAAAACCTTTCGTCTTCTGCTAAGAAAGTAGATATAGGGTCAAGGAAGATAACATCGGCTGGTATCCGTAGCATCTCCTCTTTTAACTTTGAAACGTCATCTTCTTTCTTTAAACTCCTACTTGTTAGGTCAACAACAAAAAGATTGGAAAGCACCTCATCTCTATCTACATCCATAGCTTCTATTTTGTCCTCAATCCTTTCTAAGATATAATCTTTTCCCCCCTCTAAGACTACATACAATACAATACACTTCTTACAACTACATCCATAGCAAGGTTTACCTAAGGCTAAAGATATAGCTAGTTGAATTGCCCACTGAGTCTTAAAGCTATCTTCTGGTGCTCCAACATAAGTCACCGACTTTCTAAACATATAGAATCCAACAGGCTTTGCTGGTATTGTCCCTTTCTCAATCATCTCTTTGGTTGATGGAAGTTCCTGTCTAACTAATGCTCTTCTAATAAATCTATCTAATTCCTCTATAGTCTTAACAGACTTCCCCCCTTTGCTGAAAGGTATCTCTTTTTCAGAGCCTATAGGCTTCCATTGTTCAGGTTCAGTGCCTTTCTCAAAGCTAATAGCACCTTCAACTTCAGCAACTCCAGCTTTAACCTCTTCCCAAGTATAAAGAGTAATGGGGATAGGCTTCCCTAGTTGCTTTAGTTGTTCTCTGAGCTTCTTCTTTTCCCCTAGGCTTAGTTCACTTAGCGATTGGTGTTCGTTCTCTGTCATTGTCTTTGTCCTCTCTTAATATTGAATTTGTACTAATTACAGATATACAGGCACGTACCAGGATACAGGTATCATTCTTGTAATTGTAGAATGGGCATTGTCCACCTAGACACTTTGTACCTGTAAGTGGACAGATGTACTCATTCATTGTCTTGTTCATTGCCATTGTCTTTCACCTCTTCTTTACTCTCACCTAGCAGAATCTCTAGCTTCTCAATATAGCTACCAATAGCAGTTGGATTTATAGCAGTTATGACGGGAAGAGACTTCACGTTCACATCCACATTGGTATCTCCAAACTGTAGTTGTACTCGTCTAGCTTCTTCTTGAGCATTCCTACCAGAGAATACTAGCCTATTTTGACTCACTGCTAGTCGTTTGAGTAAGGAATTAACCTTCTTGAGCTTAGGCAAGCATTCACCTGCTAATTGCATCATCTCAGCATAACTCTCTTGGTTCTTAGATTCAGCCTCTCTGATATGTTGAAGACTCACTTCTTTCTGTGCCTGTCGTTCCCTGTTACGTGCAACAGTCAAGTCATCCTGCAATTCAAAGCTTCTTTTCCTTAACCTCTTTAGCTCTCTCTTGTCTACCTCACTGAGAGCAATCTTTTCCAGCTCTGTTATCTTTCCTAGTAACTCTACTTGCTCTGATTCCAGTTCATACACGTTCATTTAGATATATCCCCCTTTAATTTTAAGTATTGCTCAAACTGGTCAATGTCCATGCCTAAGCTCTCAGCTATCTTTTGCCTCTTAGCTTTCATTTCAGCATCCCGTTTATCCTCTAAGTCCCTTTCCATTTCTAAGAACACCTTACCCTTCTTATCTGGAAACTTCTCACCTATAGCCTTGCTTAACCGTTCCCTGGATTCTCGTTCCTGTTTGAGTCGTTCCTCTTGTTCTTGTTCAATAGTCCTTAACTGCTGTTCCGTCTCAGCGTTACGTTCCCTAGCTTGATTTAACATCTCATCCAGTTTATCCATATTTATATCTCCTCTTTGGCTTCTATGAGAGTGTTCATCCACCTCTCTAGATTGTCCTTGCTAGGTAGAACCTCATTCCTCTCCCATAGGCTAATGGTTTGCTTAGATACTCCCATTTGGTTTGCTAAACTTTGCTGGGAAATTCCCTTTAGCTCTCTAACTAGCTTCAACAGGTAAACAATCTTTATCAGATAATGGCTTCTAACAATATCTCTCATATCTCCACCTCTACTTTATTATAACACATATGACCCCATTTATGCAACCCATTGTAAAGCTAGGGAACAAAAGAAATTGAGTATTTTTATAGTAAATAAGTCTGCAAATGCTTGACACAGCTAGGCATGTATGTTACTATAATAGTAATGAATAGAATGAAGACACAAAGAGCTTCACCAACTCACATCAGGAATAGCACAAAGGTCATATCTACAAGCTCAAAGCTAGGAGGTAAAATGAAGAAGTTGAATCAAAGCAAATTAGCATCTCAGCTAGGAATCTCCAAGTCGTATCTCAGTATGATTCTCAGTGGTCAAAGGATACCTAATCCAGAATTAGCAGATAGGATTTGTTCACAAAGTTCACTGAATTATAAAGCTAAATTATGCTCACCAGGCAGCTCCTCTTTTCATAGCTTGAGTAAATTCAGCAAAGGCTCTTCCTTTTTTACCGGTCCTACTACAGCTAAGTTGAGCCCATTGTCAACCAGGATTTCTTGGGCTACCTGTTTCAGCTCATCCTCGGTGATAGCCTCAATTATAGAGATAACCTGATCTATGTCGAGAATCTCCCGTCTCAATAATTCCTGGCCACCCAGCCATAAAGCCACATTTTGACTGTCCTCAAGCCGAAGTTGCAACCTGCCCTTTGATAGCTCCTTGGCTCTGCGAAGCTCGTCTGCAGCGATTCCTTGCCTTAACTTGCCCATTTCTTCAACTATGGTGGCAATGGCAGTTTCTGCCTTATTTGTGTCCACACCGGCGTAGATAGCAAATGACCCTGAATTAAGGAAATGCTCCACATAGCTATGTATGTCATATGCCAGCCCTTTGTTCTCCCGGATCTCAGTGAATAAGCGACTGCTCATTCCCACCCCAAACGCTGTGTTCAGCAGGTCAAGAGCAAAACGGCGCGGATGGAAACGAGAGAACCCATGGACACCTAAACAAAGATGCACTTGTTCACTGTTCTTGTGCTCGATACGTAACCTCGGTGTGTCTTGCCTACTGTTTGTCACGTAACCCTCCGATACCTGACCCACAGACCAGTCATGAAACAGCGCCTCAATGCGAGCTAATGCTTCATCAGGCTGTATATTGCCGGCAATACTAATCACAGTATCATTGGGCAAATATTGATGACGTATGTATCTTAACATCTGTTCTCTCGTTGTCGAAGCTACAGTTTCCTTACTGCCGATGATTTCGCGCCCCAAAGGCTGGTTTGGCCATAAAAGCTCATCAATAAGCATATTCACTCGCTGTTGAGGAATATCCATATTCATATTTATTTCTTCAATGATGACTCGGCATTCTTGCTCTATATCATTGGAATCGAAACGAGAATTGCACAGCAAATCGGATAGCACATCCAAAGCTACAGGAAAATGGGCATCCGCTACTTTGCACCAAAAAACGGTCATTTCTTTATCCGTGCCAGCATTGATTATGCCGCCTACTCCCTCAACATCCTGACTTATCTCTTTAGCTGTAGGCCTCCGCTTTGTGCCTTTGAAATACATATGCTCAGCAAAATGAGAAATGCCTGCTTCCCTGTCATTCTCATAACAGGAGCCAGCGCCAACAAGAAAAGCGAGGCACACCGAACGAGTATGAGGCATAGTACTGGTAATGACCCTTAATCCGTTGTCAAGAACAGTTTTGGTATACACTTGCCTCAAATTCTACTTTCATCTATCTCCTCCGTCAACAAAAGAGAACAATTGCCTTCGGTTCTCCCCTGTATTACCATTGCCCTATACAAAGCGGTGTTTTAGCACATGATAGAGGAATTGGGTCTGGTCAGGGATTTCGCCATTATAATGACAGTAGCTGGCGGGGTTACGCTCTTATTTCGGTGGCTACGTCAACCTCCTATACTTGGATATTTAATAGCGGGGTTGATTATCGGACCTTACACCTTTCCGATCCCATTGGTTCAAGATGTCGACACTATCCGGTTACTAGCTGACCTGGGGCTGGTATTGCTTCTATTCGGCGTAGGTCTTGAGTTTAGCTGGAATAAAATCAGGGAAGTAGGGCTAGCAGCTCCAATAATTGGTGGCATCGAGATACTTACCATGCTCGCCCTGGGCTATGGATTAGGACAGCTTTTCGGCTGGTCACGGCTAGACTCCCTCTTCCTTGGAGCTGCTATGCACATAAGCAGTTCAGCGATAATCATCAAGATACTTCGCGACATGGGAAGGCTGAACTTGGTTTCCTCGAACATCATAGTTGGTATCCTGGTGGTCGAGGACTTCGTCGCTATAGCACTCATTGCTGTGCTCTCCGGTATAGCTACTACAGGAACTGCCAGTTTTGGCGATATCGGTTCCCTGGCGCTGAGGCTAATCATATTTGTTGCTGCTGCCTTAGGTGTCGGCGCGCTATTGGTTCCCAGGATAATCGAATTCACCCACCGTTTCCATTCCAGAGAAGCCTTGCTAGTTACCAGCATAAGCCTGTGTTTCGTTATGGCCTTGCTCAGCAAATATCTGGGCTTATCCGTAGCTGTTGGTGCTTTTTTAATGGGCGCTCTAATTGGAGATACAAAGCATTCCAAAGAGATCGACCAAGTAGTGACTCCCGTCCGTGATATGTTTGCCGCCCTATTTTTCGTATCGATAGGAATGCTTGTCAATATCATTCAATTTAAGAGCTTCATCTTTCTTGCTCTAGTCACTTCTGCCCTTTTCATCTTAGGGAAAATCCTCAGCAATACCCTGGGGACATTTCTTTGTGGCTTCACCGGCAGGACATCCCTGCAAGTAGGAACAGGTATGTCACAGACAGGCGAGTTTTCCCTTGCCATAGCCAAAGTCGGTGTAGATAGCGGTGCGGTGATACCACTGCTTTATCCCGTGGTAGTAGCGGTCACAGCAATTACATCCTTCACCACACCATATATCACACGCTTGGCTGACCCAATAACAGACCTAGTAAACCGTAGAGCTTCTGAACCGATTAAGAGATACGCGGCAAGCTTCTCAAATTGGCTGCGTGGTATCCGCAATGCTTTCGCTAGCCGAAGCAAACCAGCCCAAGAAATCCAGCACTCAGGAAGAAATGTACTTGTCAACCTCCTGCTTATAGTAGCCTTCATTGGTATAGGAACAATTGCCGTTCAATTCGTCGGTAATATCGCCAGTTTTACTCACTTGCGCCCCGATATACTGGGATTGCTAATTAGCCTACTAATCTTGGTTCTGTGCGTTCCTCCCTTAATAGCCTTTTGGCGCAATCTTCAACTCTTAATAGATGAAACGATAAAATATTTGCTCTCACGACGCTCATCAGCCAGAGCGTCGAATCAGGAGACACTGCGTACCATCATTAGAAGCAGTATCATGGTTCCATTCTCGATACTTCTGGCCATATGGTCTATCCCGCTGATTATCAGTCTCCTTTCTCTTGGTTCTTTTGCCATTGCTGCTCCCATCATACTCCTTGCTATCTTAATCTACTTTCTCTCAACATCGGTTAGAAACATACACAGTCAACTAGAAACAACCTTCAGGACCACCCTGTTTGGTAACCACATTACTAAAAACGAGAAAGTTAGCAACAAAAAGAGTGAATATGAAAAGAAATAAAATGCTCGGTGGTCTGTTCGGACTATGTATTGGCGATGCGCTTGGTGTTCCTTTCGAGTCCTGCTCTAGGAACAGGCTAAACAGGAATCCCGTAACCGCTATGGTTGGCTACGGTGTTCATAATCAGCCAGCGGGAACATGGTCGGATGATAGCTCGCTCACTTTCTGCTTAGCCGATAGCTTGTGTCAAGGCTTTAATCTGGACGATATTGCCGGTAAATTTTGTAAATGGCTTTATGAAGGTTATTGGACTCCGTATGGGAAAACCTTTGGTGTCGGAAACACAACTCGACAGGCTATTTTCCGTCTCACAAAAGGGGTAAACCCCGAAGAAGCCGGTGGTAAAGGCGAATACAGTAATGGAAATGGCTCACTGATGAGAATTTTGCCATTAGCATATTATCTCGAAAATGCCGAGGCTCCCAAAAAATTTGAAATAATCCATCAGGTATCCTCCATTACTCATGCTCATCCAAGGTCACAAATAGCTTGTGGCATCTATATCCAGCTAGCAATTAACCTCCTCAAAGGAGATGAGCCAAAATTAGCATACCAGAGCATGAAAGCAACTATCTCAGATTTCTATCGAAAAGAGCCATACTGCGTGGAAGTAAATAATTTCGCTAGAATTTTACAAGCCGACATTTCAAAGCTCATTGAGGACGAAATAAAGGCAGGCGGCTATGTCATAGATACGCTCGAGGCTAGTCTGTGGTGTCTTCTCAACAGCAATTCGTACGCTGAAACAGTGCTCAACGCAATAAACATTGGAGGTGATACTGATACAACGGGCGCAGTTGCCGGAGGGCTAGCAGGAATATACTATGGCTATGAAAATATAGCCAAAGACTGGGTTGAGCAAATTGCCAGAAAGGAGGATATAATGGAGTTGGCAAATAGATTGAACAAAAAAATTTATGGTAACATTCTATAGTCAAATTGAATACAAAAATTTCGCCTAAACTTTCCCTTTTCCCGCTTACTGCTGAAGTAAACAGTCAAGGGCATCTTTGTATTGGCGGTTGCGATACCGTTGATTTAGCCGAGGAACTCAGCACACCCCTCTATGTCTTCGACGAGTTCACCATTCGTCATAAATGCCGTCAATTTACCGCTGAATTCCACAAATACTATCCAAACACATTAGTCATTTACGCTTCCAAGGCATTTCTTAATAGAGCATTAGCCGCCCTCATCGATCAGGAAGGGCTTGGACTTGATGTTGTTTCTGGTGGAGAGCTTACCATTGCTCATTCTGTAGACTTCCCGCTAAGCAAGGTTTATTTCCACGGTAATAACAAGACATTGGAAGAGCTGGAACTAGCTCTCGATTGGAATATTGGACGAGTTATAGTAGATAATCTTTACGAACTTGAGTTGCTTGATAAACTAGCTTATGAGAAAGGTATCAAGCAAGATATCTTACTCCGCATTACTCCTGGAGTTGATCCCCATACCCACAAATATACTACTACAGGAACATTAGACAGCAAATTTGGGTTCCCCCTGGCCACAGAACAAGCTGAGGAAGCTGTAAGTCAAGCTGCATCAGCTTCCAACATTAATCTGGTAGGGTTTCATTTTCACCTTGGTTCCCCTATATTCGAGATGGAACCCTACCGCCTAGCTATAGAGCTCGTCCTCAGCTTCATTCGCCAAATGAAACGAAAGTACAGTTTTCAATTCGATGAATTTGGCGTTGGGGGAGGTTTTGCTGTCCAATACTCCTTGGATTCTAAAGCACCTGATGTAGCTGAATATGCTCAAGCTATAGGGGAGAAGCTGAATAATGTTATTTCCCAATTTGAGCTAGACCATCCCAGACTTATCATCGAGCCGGGGAGAGGCATTGTCGCCCAAGCTGGAGTAGCGCTATACAAAGTTGGAGCGATAAAGGAGATACCGGGCATAAGAAAATACATATGTATTGATGGTGGCATGAGTGATAACATCCGTCCTGCCCTTTACGGAGCTAAGCAGGAAGCCATAGTAGCCAACAAAGTTTTACAAGAAGAGAGGGAAATTGTTACCATTACTGGCAAGCTTTGCGAATCAGGAGATATTCTAGTAAGAGACAGTAATCTGGCTTCGGTTTTCCCGGGTGATATTATAGCTGTCCCGGGTTGCGGCGCTTATTCCATCCCGATGTGGAGCAATTATAATGCCTTGCCCAGACCAGCCATAACTATGGTGAATGACGGCAAAGCAACTCTTATCCGTCGCCGCGAAACCTATCAAGATTTAATGAGCTTAGATACAATTTGACATGTGGCAAGTAATTGGACAAGACAGACTTCTATCTTTGTTAAAACAGAATCTTAAAGAACGTAACATCGCACATGCCTATCTCCTAACAGGGCCACGGCACATAGGGAAAGGAACTCTGGCTGTTAACATAGCACAGGCGGTGAATTGCGATGCAAGTGAACCACCCTGCGGTCAATGCCATTCTTGTTTCAGAATTGCCCAGGAAAAGCATGCCGATGTCATCTTCACGCACCTGAACTCAAGTGTCGAAATCAGCATCGATACCATTCGAGAGCTTCAGCATTTAGCAAACCTGCCACCATACGAAGGCAAATACAAGGTATTCATCATTAATGATGCCGAATACTTATCCATTGAAGCAGCAAACTGTTTACTCAAAATTTTGGAAGAACCACCACCCACAGTCATCTGGTTGTTGCTAGCGAGTGAGGAAAATCGCCTTCTACCCACAGTTATCTCTCGATGTCAGAGGCTCGAATTCAAGCTTCTGCCTATGAAGCAGATACAAGGAATACTTGTAGACCAGTATGACATTGCTCCCAACAAAGCAAATCTTTTAGCCCGACTGAGCCACGGTTGCCTCGGCTGGGCGATATCAGCTGTAAAAGATGATAATTTACTTCCTCAGCGAACTCAAAATATTAATAAATTTGTCTCACTACTTACTGCTAATTTAGAACAGCGCTTTGGCTGTGCTCAAGAGTGGGCTATTCAATTTAATCGACAGCGAAGGTCCATGATAGAAACTATAGAAGACTGGATTAATTGGTGGCGTGACTTGATGCTTATTCGGGGTAGCTGCGAGGAATTTATCACCAATCTAGACTATAAAGCTAGTTTGGAACAACAGGCAAGCAATTTGACCATGCGCGAAATCAATGGCTTCATTGCAGATTTATGTTTGCTAAAAGAGCAACTAAGCAAAAACATAAATGTACGCTTATTATTGGAATGGGTGATGCTTAGTATGCCAAAGGCGGAATACTAGCCTATGATAGTCGGAGTTTATCTTCAACCTAGAAGCAGGGTAACCTATTGCGATACCGCTGAAATCAAAGTAGAACTTAATGATTACATAGTATTGGGCACAGAGCACGGAGCAGACCTAGCTAAAGTGGTTATTGCGGAGGCTCAGCAGGCAAAACATTCCCCAAAACGATTAGCCAAAATAATGCGCCTGGCACAACCGGAAGATTTACAGAAAGCTGAGCAGAATCACCACAAAGAAAGTGAAGCGCTCGACAGGTGTAAGAAATTAGTTGCTGAGCTTGATTTAGCAATGAAACCCCTTGTGGCTCACTATAACCTCGATGGTAAGCACTTAACTATATACTTCAGTGCCCAAACAAGAATCGACTTCAGAGAGCTAGTTCGAAAACTAAGCCAGAGACTCAAAACAAGAGTGGAGTTGAGACAAGTAAGTCCTAGAGATGAAGCCAGATTGATCGGGGGCCTGGGGAAATGTGGCCGTCCACTATGCTGCCAGAGCTTTCTTACCGAATTTTCACCAGTATCCATCAGAATTGCTAAAGAGCAGGGGTTATCCTTGAATCCCATGAAAATCTCCGGAATTTGCGGGCGACTCCTGTGCTGCCTGAGCTATGAAAGCAAGCAATATGCAGCTATGAAGGAGAAAATGCCTCGAGTAAATCAGGAGGTTTCAACATCTTTTGGGGAAGGCAAAGTGGTTAGCATCAATCCCCTAAAAGAAACAGTGGCAATAAAGCTCAATGACCAGACTGTTAGAGAACTATCCCTCGATGAGCTAACCTGAGCAAGGCAAGTCATATCTATTGAGGAATATACTTTCGCCACTCGCTATGGCTATTGAGGTAGTGATAAGGAATATAGAACCCATTGTGATGAGGGATGTGCGGAGGGCGTAGCAATCGCATTCCTGCCTCTTCAGGTGTTCGCCCACCCTTACGGCGGTTGCATACTTTACAGGCACTAACCACGTTCTTCCAAGCATGCTCCCCACCACGCTGTCTTGGAATTACATGATCTAGAGTAAGCTCCCTGGTTTGCTTGCCACAATATTGGCAAGTATATTGGTCATGGATGAATACCTCGACCTTGGTTAACTTTCTTTCCCGATAAGGACGCCTGATAAAATAGGCAAGACGTATTACCGAGGGTATTTGAAAAACCTGCCTTACGGAGTGAATCTCTCCTCTGCTGTTTTCTAACACTTCAGCTTTACCATGAAGAGTCAGAATTATGGCTCGGCGCACACGACATAAATTTAATGGCTCATAGCTTTCATTAAGAACCAGAACCGGCAAATTTACTACTTCTGAATCCCGCATATAACGTCGGGTTATTTTAACAACGGTGTTTGCTCATTGCAATATAATGGCCTCTAGGAATAACGTTTCCGTGATGCGGGCCTGGATTGCCGAACAGGTTCTATGTCACCACGATAATCAGGAGCAATAATGTTGAATACCAAACTTAATTTTGGATCTACCATTCGTGAACTGATTCTGGTCTCAATCTCGTCTAGAGTAAGGCAAGTAGTAACCACCATGGGCAATCTGGCATTATAACGGTAATTAATCAATTGATATAGCTTTTCCTGAGCCCAAGGAGTAGCAGATTGCTCGCCAAAGTCGTCGAGTAGTAGCAAAGGACACTGCTTTACCGTTTCAAAGAACTCATCATATGATGTCTTACTGTCCGGGTTAAAGGTGGAGCGTAGATGGTCAAGGAGGTCAGGAGCCACTATGAATAAGACTGGCTTGCCCTGCCCCAATCGATAATTAGCAATAGCTGCTGCTAGATGAGTTTTGCCACAGCCATTGACACCTTGAAATACCAACCAACCCTCTGGCGAACGTGCAAAGTCCTTTGCTACATCAAAGGCCTTCCGCAAATTTTGACGCTGCTCCAGAGAGAGGTTCAGCCGATTATAGTCAAAATTATCGAAGGTCATGTTCCGCAATAACGAGCTAAGATTACTATATTCTTGGAGATATTGTAGTTTCTTCTTCTCCAGTTCCTTCTTCTGGCACTGACAGGGAACTACTCTGCTGAAATCAGGTTGCCCCGACGCTAGAAGGGGATGAACAAGCCCAGCCCCCTTACAAATAGGACAAACTTCCTCGCCACCCTGGTTATCTTTTGACGAGATGACCGTATCTGCCCTTAATGTATTTGTTGGGACTGCTCTTCTTAATACCTTGCCTATACTCTCCACTATCTCTACCCTCGTTAGCCCACCTCTCAAGAATACGAGAGATATACTTCCAACTACGCTTATTCATATTGACCGCTTCCCTAAAAGCTTCCTCTATCCACTGTTCTGGATAAACTTTCACCGCCTCTTTAAGCTCCTCAGCAACCAGTGGGGTTATCAAACCTATATTCTGCTCATAAAGAGCAAAGATATTGAGCGGCTCCGTTGCTTGTTTAGGAGTTATCCCATGGGTCGCCCTGTCTATGGCCTCCTTGTTAGCAAAGTAAACGTTTTCCCGCCTCCCGTTAACCTCCTTATCAACCGATAAAATGCCCCCTCTTTCTACAGCTGACCTTAAGCCGCTGTGGAACCCTTGTTTCCCTATGATAGGAATACAATAAGATAACAATTCCCCATAGGTGATAAACTCACGATGTCCTTGCTCATGATGGAGCAAATAGAAAAAACAGAGAATGACCTTCAGCTCGGCCATATTATCTACTTCAGGTATTGCCTGAGTGAAAAACGATTCAGGCAAAAGGACAAATTGCTCCCTTGCAGAAGCAGGAAAAGGTTTTTTTGTCATGTTATATTAACTCCTGAGAACTGGGAGTTGGTGCCACTTCCAAACTGTCAAATCGAGAGAACCATGGAAGAAAACGCAATTTCACTACACCCATAGGACCATTTCGATGCTTTTCAACAAGAATATCGGCCTCACTGCGAGGATAGGGTTCCTTCTCTACATCATGTGTCTTATTCCATTCTTCTTCTTCGCAATACATAGATTCTCTATGGATAAAAAATACAACATCAGCATCTTGCTCAATACTACCGCTCTCCCGCAGGTCGAAGAGCTGAGGTTTGTGAGAAGCACGCCACTCCACGGCACGGCTAAGTTGAGACACTGTGAGCACAGGTACATTCAGCTCCCTAGCCAACCCTTTTAAGGAACGAGTTATATTGCCTACCTCCTGAACGCGGGGTTGATTCTTCCCATCGCCTTGCACCAATTGTAGATAATCAATGACAATCAAGTCGATGTTACGCTCACGATGAAGACGTCTTGACTTACTTCCTATATCCATAACATGCTGCTGAGGGCTATCATCAATATAAATTGGCGCCTCTGACAAGAGTCCACTGGCATCCATAATCCTTCTTTCTTCTCGCTCAGTAAAATGTCCTAGACGAACATCCTTCGAATCCACCCTTGCTTCAGACGATAAAAGGCGCTGAACAACTGTATCCCGAGCCATCTCCAAGCTGAAAAAGGCAACACAAGCCTTCTGCTCGATAGCAGCATTTCTAGCAATATTCAAGGCTAAACTCGTTTTTCCAACTGCTGGCCTTGCAGCCAAAATGATTAAATCCGACCTTTGCAATCCACCTAATAATCCGTCCAACCCAGCAAAGCCGGTTAAAACATGAGATATTTGCCTCTCCTCCAGTGGAGGTTGCCCCACTTCCTCAAAATACTTGCTCAGGACATCACGAATCAAGACTAAATTCGTTGGTGCCCCCTTACTTCCTACCTGAAAGAGGATGTTTATAGCTTTATTGAGAGTGGACTCGACGTCAGCCCCTGCCTCGTATGCAATAGCGGCAATCTGTCCCGCAGCAGCAATTAATCGTCTCATTGCTGCTGTATTGGAGACTATCCGGGCATAATGCTCAACATACAGCGGTGTAGGTGTAATGGATATTAAATGGCTCAAATAAGCGGCTCCACCAATTTGCTCTAACCTGTTTTGTCGCATTAGCTCATGAGCTACTGTAATCTGGGTTACAACTTCATTGCGTTGGTGAACAGATAGACATGCCTGATAAATTACTTGGTTAGTTTCATCAAAAAAGTCCTCGGGAACAAGGGAGGTCGCTATCTTAAATATAGCATCAGGGTCAACAATCAAGGACCCAATTACCGCTTCTTCTGCCTCAATGTCATGCGGGGGTAACTTTTCTTCTATCATTTTCAAGCTTTTTCAGGCTCGACAATTACCTTGATTCGCGCTACTGAATCTGTAGCCAATCTAATTGCTATCTCGTATTCACCTATTTGACGTAATGGATTATCCAAAACTACTTGCCTCTTATCGATAGGAGCATCTACAATTCTGCTGAGTTCTTCAGCAATATTAGCCTCAGTGATAGAACCGAAGAGACGGTCTTCAGCACCTACATGAGCCTTGAGGCAGATCTGAATTCCCTCAATTTGCTCAGCCAACTTGGCCATCTTTTCCTTATGCAAGCTTTCTTCAGTCACTTTTCCCCGGAGACCGATTTCGACTTGTTTTACTACCCCAGGTGTCGCTACTTGAGCCAGTCCTTTCGGGAAAAGGAAGTTTCGTGCATATCCATCGCTTACCACCTTTACCTCCCCCGCCTGCCCTTTAGAGGGAACGTCTGTTAGAAAAATAACTTTCATAGCGAACCAACGAACCTTTCTGCTGATAACGCAGCAACGGCACCATCTCCAGCAGCAACTATTGCCTGCTTCACTGAGTTATGGTGAATATCACCCGCCAATAATATACCAGGCACTGTTGTCTCCATCAGCTCGGTAGTGATTATATATCCCCGCTCATCCAGTGGTGAAACTCCCCGCAGATATTTGGTATTAGGAACTAGCCCGATGGGAGCAAAGACACCATCTACAGCTAACAATGATATTGTATCATTTTGGGTATTTTTAAGCACTAAATCGGTGACCTTTTTTTCTCCTTTTGCTTCGATCACCACACTCTCCCATCTAAACTCTATTTTGGGATCAGGTTGTGCTTTTTTCTGTAATACCTTGAGTCCCGGTCTGGCACTACAAAGTCCCGCAGGACCACCACCAATGATGATCAATTGATATTTCTTAGCCATACACGAGGGAGACTAGCTCTCTGGGACCCTCTCCCACATATCACAACGCCCTCCCCACCTGGCTAAAACTTTACCATCAGCAGAAATTTGCGAGATTTCACATAAGTTCGGGCAAGCTTTACATATAAAAGAAGAGGTCTTGAATTCTACGTCGCTGACGCCAAATCCCTTAAAATTACTCTTATGATGATTCTGCTTAATCTGCATTTCCTCATGCACCAGAATAGCAGCTCCTATAGCGCCCATAAGCTCATGGTGAGGCGGTACATAAACTTCGGAGTCGAAAGTCTCGTTAAATGCCTTGATTATCCCTTTATTGAAAGCGACACCGCCCTGAAACACAAATCCGGGCCGGATTTCCTTGCCCAGAGCAACATTGTTAAGATAATTGCGTACTAAGGATTGACATAAGCCGTAAATAATGTCATCGAGAGGATATCCCATTTGCTGTTTATGAATCATATCTGATTCAGCAAAAACAGTACACCTCCCAGCGATACGCGCTGGATTTTCACTCCTTAAAGCATGGTCCCCAAAATCCTCAATCTTCACATTCAACCTTTCCGCTTGGTGTTCAAGGAAGCTCCCTGTGCCAGCAGCACAAACCGAGTTCATGCCGAAATCAACGACTATGCCATCGCGAATTATGATGATTTTGCTATCTTGGCCGCCAATTTCGAAAATAGTTTGTACATCGGGTACATACTTCAGTGTAGCGATGGCGTGTGCTGTAATTTCATTCTTTATTAAATCAGCGCCAACAATTACACCAGCTAAATAGCGACCACTTCCGGTAGTAGCTACACCACTAATTTCAACGTTGGATGGCAGTTGCTTCCGTATCTCTTCTAGACCTTGCTTTACCATATCTACCGGGTCGCCTTGAGTTTGCAGATAGGTAGAAGCTATAAGCTGGTCGTTCTCATCCAGCAAGGCTAATTTTGTAGTCACTGAACCGACATCGATGCCGAGATAAGCCTTCATGTTTTACTCTACCCTCCCAAGAGAAGTTCCCCCAAAGCTTCCAAGTTTACTCCGATTGGAAGCTTTTATGCTCTCCTGCAATTCTAATGCTTTTCTTTGTCTTGATTTCAGAATAGGGTGAAATAAAGTTGAGATGATGGTCATAATAATAAAGAATACTATCATCTGTTTACTTTTGACAAGCTTGTCTAATACCTTAAACTCTTCTCCCATACTCCCTCTTTCGTCTTCTGAAGCTTATCAAGTCTGTGAAAGCCTCAAGTCTGGTTAACATCCCCTGCTTGCTCTGCTGCTCATCGCAAATAACAGTAAGCACAGGGATATCTTCTCTTGTCGATGGCATAATATTCTGAGCTACTATCTCTGGCATACAGGTAAAAGGTGCTAAATGGATTACACCATCAAATCCGTTACGAGCATAAAGCACTTTCTCCCCTACTGACTCCCAACCATCACCACCAATATCATGGTCGACATAAGGACTAGCCAATTTATGAACCTCCCTCCATTCATCTACACCAAGGTAGTTAAGAAACAGGCTATACTTAATCCATCGTGAGAGAGTCATAGTACGCTCCACCTCTATTCCCAACTTACCCAATTCTATTTCTATATCCATATTAGCGAAAGGCTCAATAACAACATAAATCTCTCCAACAATGCCTACCTTGAGTGGCTTAGTAGTGGTGTCTTTAGGCACTCGGTTTAAGTTATCAATATATTTTTTGGTTAATCCCTTAACTTCTTTACTCTTTGTTGCTTCATCAATGGCATTGATGGCTTCCCGGTAAATTCGGCTAGCTGTTCCCTTCTCGAGCTCCACCGCCCGTACTTTGTGAACCACCTTTTCTATTTTATCCAGCGCAAATAATTTGCCGATGCTAAAGAAAAATGCTGGAATAATTTCACGCCAGGGGGTATTATTGCTCATATCCTGTATAAGTCGGATAATGCTTATAACCTTATGGTGAGAGACGTCTAACGTAAGGAAGTGCGCATTGAAACCCAGATCTTGAAGCGTTTGCTCTTGATCCTTGGCATAATAACCCAAACGGCAAATCCCAGTGCCTCTTGCCTGAATTAGAGTGTCTGCCCCCATCTCGCAAGTTTCAATCAAGCTACCCAAAGTAATCTTATAGGGCAGGCAAGCTTCCTGTGGTGAGTACTTAACACCGAGCTCCAACGTGCGTTGAGTTATCGGCGGTGGAATTATTATATAACCCTCAGGAGCCCCCAATTTCCTTGCCATGGACTTTACCGGAATATAAACATTACCAAAATGAGGTATTCCTACACGCATACTCTTTTCCTTCGCTTAACCATGTCTAAAAAAGCCTCTAATCGAGTAAGCAACCCTCCTTCACTACTATGCTCATCCACACTAAGCGGTAAAAGAGGGATTTCAGACTCTCTTGCTCGATGCTCCACAACGCTTAACATCATTGAGTCAGGACCACACCCAAAAGCAGCGACAATAATTATACCATCCACCCTCGTTTCCAAGTAATATTCTCCAGCACCGATTATTTCGGATTCAAATAACCAGTGAGGAACACCTACCACTCTCCTTGTAGCAACATCAAGCTCTTCCTGAGGTACCATCTCCGCGGTAACAACTTTGACCTCCATCTTCTGCAGCCGTGAAATAAGCTGATGGCTAACATACTCATCATAGATGATATAGGGATGTGCGATGACCGCGACGGTGAATGAAGAAGGACCAACATTGGTGGATAACTTGCCATCAATAGCCTGGAGGGGGGTAATCTTTTCATCTGACATCTTATTCCGGTAATCTAAATTACTTACCCAGCCTTCCTCTACAGCCCTCTTTAGCTTAAATGGATTGGAAGTAAAATAACGTCCCACCGCATAGATATTTCGGTAGAAATTATAGCGTCCTTTTTCACAATCTATCTCCGGGGCAAGAAACGGAGGACTTTCAGGAATTAAAGCTCTTGCCATATTAGGCAAACCGATAAGCTTGGAGCAATTATAATTTTTGTTGCCCAAACTGGTAACGGCAGGGACAAATATCAGGTCACATTTATCTATCAACGCAATGACATGTCCGAAAAAGACCTTTACCGGCAAGCAAGTATCTTGAACACCTCGCGTAACGCCCGAGTTTAGTATGCTTTTGTTGGTTGGCGGTGACACCACTACTTCCGTACCCAGCTTCTCGAAGAAAGCCTTCCACATGGGATAGTACTGGTAATAAAGTAAAGCCCGCGGAATTCCTACCGTAACCATTGTCTAAGAGCTACGAAATTCTTGCTTAATCTTCTCCAACACCTCAGGGCGTCCAATGACATCAAGCACGGTCATCGCCATTGCTTTAGCAGCATCCAATAACCCCTGGTGTCCAGCCTCAGAAGCAGCAGCGGAAGCAAATTCTGGCGAATGTAAGGAAACTTTGGAAGAAGCAATAGCAACCATGGGATGTATACTGGGAACTACCTGGCTAACATTCCCCATATCTGAACTACCGAAAGGCATTTGCAGGTCAAAAACATCCAAATGACGTCCCGTTAATTCAAGATTATCGCTAAATAGCTGAGCTAGAGCCACGTTATTCTTCATAGGAGCATAAACTTTATCACCCCAGCGATATTCCAATCTGGCGCCGCTGGCTAAAGAGGCGCCCTTAAAACAGTTTAACACTTTGCCTTGCAACTCCTCGAGGTAAGCATAATCGGGGGCGCGGATTATGAACTTAGCAGCACTATGTGCGGGTACTACATTGGGCACCTCACCACCGTCGGTTATTATGCCATGAATGCGCCCCTGTTCTTTTATATGCTGGCGCAGCGAATTTACGGAGTTGAAGGCGAGAATGATAGCCTCTAGGGCATTTATGCCTTGAGAAGGCTGGGCGGCAGCATGAGCCGCTTTGCCAAAAAACTCAACTTCGAGCGAGCTGCTAGCAAGCATCCGCTCCATCGCTATATTTAGTATAGAGGGATGTACCATCATCGCTACATCTACATCATCGAAAATGCCAGCCTTAACCATATCTATCTTGCCACCAAAAGTTTCCTCACCAGGAGTGCCTAAAACTATGATGCTTCCTCCTAGATTATCTACAACAATCTTGCTAGCTACGCCAGCACCAACCGCCGACGCTGCTATGATATTATGTCCGCAACCATGTCCGAGTCCTGGCAAAGCGTCATATTCAGCAAGCACAGCAACTCTTGGTTTCCCTTCACCATGTACTGCTCGAAAAGCTGTAGCTAGCCCAGCGATATTCCGTTCAACGGAAAATCCATTACTCTTCAGGTATTCGCTAAGCCAAGATGCTGCCTTTACCTCCTGAAAGCCCAACTCAGGATTGTCATGAATATTCAGGCTCAGTCGCACTAATTCACTACGCCGTATCTCTAGTTCAGCTCTTAATTTCTCCTTTAATTTTTTCCCATCCACCGCTTGAAACTTCCTTAAGTTAGTCATTATACTTTACCTTTAATTTACACTACAAGTTGTGATAGCAATGGTGAAAGGCGAAGACCTCAACGAAAGGCATTTAACTGGGGAAATTAATGTAGCTCAATTGCTGAAAGAATCCGTTGGCTCTAGCCGCAACTATGATATTGATACCATAATTGCCGAGCAACCTGAAGGTTCTATCAAGGGCAAAGTAACGCTAATTCGCACTGGCCAGGGAATCCTAGTTCGTGGTAACCTGGATGTCCAAGTGGAACTCATTTGCAGCCGCTGTCTAAAAGCCTTTCCTTACTCCATGAATTTTACCGTTGAAGAGGAAATCCACCCCACCATTGATATATCCAGTGGTTTGCCACTCGATTTGTGCCAAGAATCGGAAGGATTGATTATTGATAAGAATCATGTACTTGACTTAGGAGAGTTAATACGACAATATATCTTGCTAAATCTACCGATGAAACCATTATGCCAGCCTGAGTGTGCTGGAGTAAAGGAGATGAAATCATATGGCTCTACCTAAGAGAAAATATGCTAAAGCGCGTAGGGGTAAGAGGCGAAGCCACATCATGCTAGCTTTACCAACCTTGGATATTTGTCCGCAATGTCACAACCCAAAGCTAGCTCATCACGTTTGTCCCACCTGCGGTAGTTATGGTGGCATGCAAGTTATTGAAATCAAAGCACCTAAAGCAAAAGGTTAACCAACGCGTGGCTGAATTATTCAAGATAGCCTATGTTTTCCCCGGCCAAGGCTCTCAGAAAGTTGGTATGGGGCAAGACTTGTATCACACCTACTCCTTGGCCAAGAAGATTTTCGAGGAAGCCGACGATGCTTTAGGCCTCCGCCTTTCTCGCCTATGCTTTGAGGGACCAGACGATGAATTAACCAGAACAGACAACGTCCAGCCAGCTATATTGATAACCAGCGTTGCTTGCCTTAAGGCAGCTCAGGAAACAGCCAATGGCTATCTTCCTTCCCCTGCCTTCGTTGCCGGACATAGCTTAGGGGAATACACCGCCTTAGTGGCTGCCGACGTGCTCAGTATCACTGATGCCGTTCGGCTGGTTCAGCACAGAGGAAGATTGATGCACCAGGCAGGACAAAAGAAACCAGGAGGGATGATAGCAATAGTGGGAGCTGGCAAAGAAGACGTTGAAGATTTATGCCGCCACAGTGGATGTACCATTGCCAATATCAACTGCCCGGGACAAATTGTGATCAGCGGCAGCACAGCCAATTTAGACAAAGCTAACAAATTAGCCAAGGCAAAGCGTATTCGTCAGATACCGCTAAGGGTTAGTGGGGCTTTCCACTCCAGCTTGATGCAATCAGCCATTGACGAATTCGGTGAGGTTGTCTCCAACACCACGTTTCATCAACCAGCGACTCCTATAGTAGCAAATGTGACCGCCCAACCACTGGATAATGTAGATGAGATAAAGGAAGAGCTTCTGAACCAGCTTTCCCATTGCATCCGATGGCAACATTCCGTGGAATACATGGCTCAGGAAAAAGTAACCACATTCTATGAAATAGGACCAGGGAAGGTACTCAGTGGATTGATTAAGCGGATTAACCCCGAGCTGCGAACATTGAGCATATCGAGCACCGAAGAAGTCTCACGGCTAAAGGCAAACCGTTTAATAGCAGAATAACATGGCTAGCTTGAGACGAAAGGCAAGAATCGCTGCTCTCCAAACACTTTATGAAATTGACTGCACTGAACATAAAGCTGAAGAGGCTGTGGCTCGCTCAACAACAGAACAGTCACTGTCTCAAGAAGCAATCAGCTTCACTGAGAAACTTGTACAAGGTGTGCTAAAGAATAAGTCAAAGATTGATGAAGTTATCGGGCGTTTTGCTCCATCCTTTCCCGTGGCGCAAATGTCTGTCATTGATAGAAATATCCTGCGTGTTGCCATCTTCGAAATTTTGATGGATAATAACGTCCCCGTTAAGGTAGCTATAAACGAAGCAATAGAGTTAGCTAAAACTTTCGGTAGTGACTCTTCACCACGTCTGATTAATGGTGTATTAGGGTCAATAGTTGCCAAATATGGCAAAGCAAGCCATGAGCGACCAAAGGAGGGAAAATGGCAACCATCTTTGAAAAATTAAAGGAAATCGTTGTAGAACAACTGGGGGTTGATGAAAACGGAGTAACCCAAGGAGCTTCCTTCACAGAGGACCTGAATGCCGACTCTCTGGACTTAATCGAACTTATCACCGCAGTGGAAGAGGAATTCAGCACTCCTACAAATAGGCTGGAAATACCTGATGAAGATGCCGAAAACATAAAGACTGTTCAGGATGCCATTGACTATCTGCGCGACCACGGAATAAAAGACGAATAGCCAGATTAGGTACTATCGCTAGATTCAGAATTATCAGACACTGGCTGGGAGACTTGCACTAATTGCCTCTTAAAGAAAGGCTTGAGCATTGCAGGAGTTACCAGCGTTGTTATGACACTGATTGCTACCGCTGCGCCATACAAGCCTAAGCTTATAGCTCCAGCTATATATCCTGCAGCAGCAACAATAAGGCCCACCTCAGCTCTAGGCACCATACCCACCCCTACTATCATGCCACCAGTGTGAGAAAGCTTGCCAGGAAACCGCGCTGGTATGTAACAACCGATCACCTTCCCCACTATAGCTACTCCTATCAATAGAATAGATAGTGTCGCTACCCCTGGGGCCCCAAAGAGCCTTAAATCAACCATCATTCCCAGATAGGCAAAGAAGAAGGGAGCAATAAAAAGCATTATCGGTCTCCCTTTCTCCATTATCTCTCCTTTTTCTTGACAAGCGCTGAACATCAGTCCCGCTACATAAGCCCCAACTACAGGATGCAGGTCGACCAGGGTGACCAGATAAGCCACAATGAAACCAATAATTAGGGCAACGATAGGCGCTGTGCCTGAGCTTTTGAAAGGATTTAGCAGGTATCTGGAGATATACTTATGAAGCTTGATGCCAATCATGAGTAAACCAAACCATACCGCAAAGCCAATGGCACCGATTTTTACCGCCTCAAGAATCTCAAAGTCCCCTGTTTGGGCCAGGTCGATGACTATGGACAAGATGATCAGTCCGATTATATCGTCAACCACAGCAGCCACTAAGATGGTAGCCCCCTCCCGAGTATTTAACTTCCCCATATCCATCAATATCCTCACCGTAACTCCAATGCTGGTAGCGGTGAGCACCGCTCCCATGAATAACCAGCCACCAATGCCAACATCGGGACAGAGTGCCCTGGTGACAAAATAACCACCAATGAAGGGCAGGACAACGCCGCCAAAAGCCACTGCGAAGCCAGTGGGAGCTTGCTTCAGAAACGAGCGAATATCAGTTTCCACCCCAGCCTGGAAGAGCAATATAACAACAGCGATGTTAGCTATAATGTACATTATGTCGAAGTTCCCTTGAAGCCCAAACGGATTGTGAACAGTAGCAAAGTTCAAGATTATAGGGTCATGGAAAACGAGCCCTCCTAAAAGGAAAGGCGAGATAATAATGCCAGCCACTAGCTCCCCGAGAACGGCTGGCTGCTTAAAATAACGCTCTGCAAGCTCTCCAAATATTCTGGCAAATATCAGGACCAAGCCCAGACTCAGTATAAACTTGAAATATACAGCTTCCACTTATGGTCTAAGATATTCCATCGAACTGGTGATTATGCTGAAATAATTTATCAGTCCGACTATTTTCCCTTGCTCATCAACCACGGGAACCTCGTAGAACCCTTTATCCAGCATTATGTCGATTGCCTTGTCTACACTATCTTCTGGCTTTACGCTCACCGGGAAGCTCATTATATCTTTAGCATATTTTGAGCTTAAGACACGCAAGATTTCTGGACCTTCAAAAAAAGGACGCCTGATAGTGCCAAATTCTCGTATCTCCACTGCCCTTAGAACTTCTTTGGGCGTTATTATCCCCTTGAGTCTACCTTCCTTGTCCAGCACACAGGCAAGCATAGTCTCTTTATCTTCAGCTATCTTGATTACTACCTGTGAAATTTGGTCTTCCTCTGCCACTTTAACAAACTTGCTCAACATAAGGTCTCTAACATTCTTCATCGTCAAGCCTCCTGACCAAGAACAGCCAAAACTTTATAAAGATACCCCATTCTAAGGTGAGAATTCAATACCCGCAGCCCCTTGTATCACCGGGAGGCATTCACTTTCTCTCATTGCCGGGTGCGTTCCTCGTTGTCATTACGAGGAGCGCTGTAATCCCAAGCCCAGAGCGAAGCGAAGGGGACGAAGCAATCCCAATTTATTCTTTTTCAAGCTCAAAGGCTCTATGTAATGCCCGGACAGCATCCTCGACACTGTCTTCAGAAATGATGCAGGTTATCCTTATTTCCGAAGTGGTGATTAACTGGATATTGATGCCCTGCTCGTAAAGTGTGCGGAACATCTTAGCAGCATAGCCCGGTGTGGCTAACATACCCGTTCCAACTATACTGACCTTGGCTAATTTAGAATCAGCAACACATCGTTTTGCCTCTACAGTCTTAGCGACAGTCTCCACAATAGACATTGCCCTGGATAGGTCGCTTCGGGTCACCGTGAAGGTAAGGTCAGCAATCTTTTCGATGCTGGCATTCTGAACAATGGTGTCCACACTTATATCAGCATTGGCTAAAGGCTCAAATATAGCTGAAGCGATGCCAGGGTGGTCAGGAACACCAATGACCGTGACTTTGGCTACATTAGTATCATAGACAATGCCGCTCACCTTATTTCTTACCTCCATAGATGCCTCCTTACAAATAATAGTGCCTGGGCGATCAACAAAGCTGGAAGCTACCAGTATTCGCACATCATGTAGACCGCCCAATTCTACTGCCCTGGGATGTATCACCCTCGCTCCATAGCTAGCTAGTTCAAGCATCTCCTCATAGCCAACTTTCTTCAACTTACTTGCCTGGGGCACAATGCGAGGGTCAGCAGTATAGACTCCTTCAACATCGGTGTAAATTTGACATTCTTTAGCCTCCAGGCTGACAGCCAGAGCAACTGCGGTGGTATCAGAGCCACCCCTGCCCAGAGTAGCGATATCCATCTCCGAGGTTACACCCTGAAATCCGACCACAATGACGATATTCCCTCTCTCCAACTCACTGACAATGCGTTTAGGGTCAACACGGAGAATCCGCGCCCTGCTATACCTGGAATCAGTCTCGATGCCCGCTTGAGCACCACTAAGGCTGACTGCCTTATAGCCTAAAGTTTCCAGAGCCATCGCCAGAAGAGTGCTGGAAACTACCTCACCTGTGGAAAGCAACAAATCAAGCTCTCTATCGCTCGGCTGTGCACTAACCTGGTGAGCTAATCTAATCAACTCATCAGTGGTATCCCCCATCGCCGAGACAACAACCACCACCTCATTTCCCGCATCCTTGATTTTGGCTATTCGACGCGCCACGCTCTTAATTCTTTCTCCATCAGTAATTGAGCTACCACCATACTTCTGAACTATGAGTGCCATTTTTATATTTCCCTGCTTACAAGCCTACCCATAATATTATACCCATCCTCAATGAAAAAGCCTGTTCCCTTGGCCTCAGCCTCGGTGAATCTCTTCGCCCCGTTAGGCTTGAATCCCTTGCCCCACAGCATGAATGGAACGGGCTCATCGGTATGCGTCCGAACTTCAATAGGCGTTGCATGGTCAGGCATGACCAAAACACGAATAGCATCCTTATCCCACTGGCGAATTCGGCTGGCGATTTTCCCATCCACCTCCTGTATAGCCTCTATTTTATCATCGATGGCACCAGCATGGGCAGCTTCATCCGGCGCCTCTACGTGAATAACCACCAAATCATATTCTTTAAGTGCTTCTAAAGCACCTTCTGCCTGAGCAGCATAGTCATTATCCAGTCCATCGGTCACACCAGGGATGTTTAATACCTCCATTCTCACCATTTTGGCTAATCCCTGTAGAAGGTCAACAGCTGAGGTCAGGGCAGCATCAAGCCCGTAAACCTCCTTGAAAGAGGGCATATCGGGTATTCTCTCGCTGCCCCAGAACAGCCATATCATCGTAGCCGGTATATCCCCCCGAGACCTTCGTGCTATATTCACCGAATGCCCTTGAAGCACAGATACTGACCTCTCCATAAGGTTTCGCAAAAAGTCACTTCCCACCCCATGAGGAAGAAATTCAGCAACAGGCTTATCAGGAATATCATGCGGAGGAGTGCAGGCGGCCATAAGCGTATCTTTATGCCCTGTTATCTTGCATATATGCCGGTAACTCACACCGGGATAAAAGTGTACCTCATCGTTGCCAACCTCTTTATTCAGGCTAGAGACAAGCTGTTTTGCTTCCTCTGTGCTGATATGCCCTGAGCTATAGCTCCACATCTTCCCATCACGCACAGCAACTAGATTACATCGGAAAAGAACATCATCATCCTCAATGGAAATACCCATGCTTCTAGCTTCGATGCCGCTTCTGCCCCGGTAATACACCTTGGGGTCATAGCCCAGTAGCGACATACAGGCACAGGCACTGCTGGGCTCCATCCCTGGCGGCACTGTGCGAACAAGCCCGATGGTAGCTTCACTTGCCATAGCATCCAGATTTGGAGTTCTCGCCAGCTCCAGGCAGGTCCTGCCGCCACGCTGGGGTAGAGACCAACCTGCCGCACCATCAATTATCACAACACAATATTTCATCGAAGCATTTGGCAACTCTTGCCTGCCATTCTGAGCCCTTCCCCCGTCATTGCAGTGAGCCAAAGCCCTGAATACAGTGAAGGGAAAGCGAAACAATCTCGAGACCCTTCGCTATCGCTCAGGGTGACAAATAAACAACCACAATATTTCATTTGCTCTAGTAATTAAACCACCTTATAATAAGCTAGACAACGGGGCGTAGCGCAGTCTGGTAGCGCGCAGCGTTCGGGACGCTGAGGTCGGAGGTTCGAGTCCTCTCGCCCCGATTAGTCCACAGTATCCTTGATTTCAGGTAGAAAAGGTCATGTAACGTGTTTATAGGGACAGAAATCATAATGTTTATGGGGTGGTCAACGGAGCTAAACAATGTCAACCTCCTTTCGACTTTTCCTGTGCTCAGTAATTTCTTATAATGTCAAGCCTACCTAGCTGAGCTCCCCCCTCGTATAGCTGGCATTCCTTACTATCTCGCCAATACTTCTCGACATCATAATCGTGAAGATAGCCGTAAGAACCCATAAGCTCCATAGCTTTGTTTGTAACCATAACGGCTACATCGTCAGCATAGACTTTGGCCAGGCTTGCCCTCGACAGGAAGAAATTTGCAAGCTGGGGCTCAAATCCTTTACTGCCGATTGTATTAGCAATCTTGGACTCATCCAACATATAGGCAAGGTTCATGTAGTAGGCTCTAGCGGTCTCGATGCCGATGGCCATATCGGCTAGCATACAAGCACATACTGAATGCTCTCTTATCGGCTTGCCAGCTACGATTCTACCTGTAGTGTACTCCAGGACCTTTTCAAAGGCACCTTGGGCAGGTCCTAGAGCGAATCCAGCGGCTCCGCCTCTACCCGTAATGACATTGAGCTTGAAAAGGTCTGCGTCCCTTCCTGGCCCGGCGGCGCGATATTCCCTGGGAACCCGCACATTGTCCAGAAAAATATCGCAATTCCTGTCTGCTCGCATCCCTGCCTTATCCTCGAACTTACCAAATGACATGCCCTCAACAGGATATGGCACGTACATGAGAGCAATCCCTTCATCTCCCAAATTGGGATCCGTGGTGCAGACTACACAGTAGGCTTGGGAGATCCCGGAGTTGCTTGCGAGGCATTTGTTACCGTTGATTACCCATTCATCACCATCGAGTTTTGCTATAGTCTTTATTGTGCGCCCATGCATCTCAGGGTTTTCAACATCACAGCCACTAGCCGGCTCAGTCACGGCAAAACAGCCTGTCTGGAGCTCATCGTCACAGAATTGAGGTGCAAATCTGTCCAGGACCGCTTCATTTGAAGCAAGTATGGCAGGTTGAAAGCACCAGGGAGTACACCCTGTACTGATGCTTATTCCTGCATCCCCACGAGCAAGCTCCTCAAAAAGTATCCACGCGGTGATCATTGACGCCATACCCATGCCGCCATACTTTTCTGGAAACATGCCTCTTTGAATACCAATGCCTGTCAAGCCCTGGCGAATCTTATCAACCAGTTTATGTTCGCTGTCATAGTCAAGTTGTTGGCGAACCGGCATAATCTCATTGTCAACAAAAGCACGTAGCATCTCCTGTACAAGCTTATCTCCCTCCGGCATTAACACATCAAAATAATTCTTTCCTACAAGTTCCATGTTTTGCATTTTACCTCCCTTTTAAACTTTAAAAGTCTATGCCACCCTGTGTAAAACAGCATCTCACACCTGCAGCCCATAAACAATCACTGCCTTTCCCCTTTCCGATTGTGTCTCCAAACAAAAGAATGTAATTTTAATCATTATCCTTAGGATACAACTTCTTAGCTAAATCTGAAGGGCTGATGCTCTCAAGCTTTTCCCCGGTAGTTGTTCCACTTCCCTCAGCCAAAATTGCGGTGCCCGATATTGGTGCCTTTATTTGCTTCCATATCTGTTGGTAAAGGTGATGTTCTTTAATTCCTTCCTGATGCTGGAGGGAGCTTCGGCGGGATATCCAATTGATATTACCGAAATTAACCTCTGCTCTTTGGGGATGCCAAGGATTTCCTTCACTTCCTCCTCAACAGCGGAAGGATTGAGCCAACACGCGCCAAGACCAATCGCGTGGGCAGCCAGAAGCATGCCATATGCTGCTATTGAGCCATCCTCCACAGGATGATTTGATACCCCGGGGTCTGTCACTACAGCAATGCCCAATGATGCTTCAGCCAGAAATTCCCCCCAGGCAAGCAATTTCGCCACCCTTTCCTTTACCTCGAAGTCGCTTAGGACTATGAACTTCCATGGCTGCAGATTGCTCGCTGAGGGTGCCCATCTTCCTGCGTCCAGAATCTTGTCCAATTCCTCCTGTGGCACAGGGTCTTTCCTGTATCTCCTTACGCTTCTTCTAGTCTTGATTGCTTGTAATGCCTCCATTTAGCTGCCTCCTTCTGTTTGCCCTTTTCTCAATCAACCAGGCTGCAGTATGCTTGTTCCTGGACTTGCATCAGGTCATCTAACTTACTCTTATCGGTGATGAGAATGCGAAAGAGGATAATACCCGTGTTGCTTGGGGCAACGACCACCTCTGAATCTCCGGTATTGTGGTAAGGCATGTTTTCCCCAACCAGAAGTATGTCAGCAGGGTTCGATTTAGCGGTTCGGTCATTCACAACAAAGAAATTATCTGTGTTAATTGCGTAAAAGGACATTGACCAATAAGTGTCAGCAGGTATTGGAGCAACGATATGAAGCGGCTTATCACTCACTTTATAAACGCAAATGGAATATAGAAGGTCAGGGGAGGGTCTAACTACATCTCTGCTATCGGCTGTTATCGGAGGCGCCTGATATATCATGTTCATCTGGCCATCAGGTGTCTTTTGCTGCATACCTGCCAGTGTATGAAGTGTAATTCCGTACGGTAACACTGCGACTGTAGCTACATGAATTACCGCAGCTAATAGAAGCGTTATCACCACCAATTTTATCCAGTTTTTCACTCACATTCCTCTTTCGTAATATGGGGCAGTTCAATAGTATCGAGGTTTTCACAAACAGATGGTGCTGGATTATACATGCGCAGCATAAGAATAATTTTGTTTTGATTACCCGTAGGGAGCCAGTTACCCGTTTTGGGAGTTGAGGACAAAAAAATTGTAAAGTTTCCGTCCACATCATACTCGATATTCTTATTAGTGTAGGAGTAGCGGTTTTGCTCATTGGGGATCAAAAAATTATCACCGCCATATACCGTGATGCTCCACCAGGAGGCATAGGGATCAAGATTAGTACCTTCAATTCTGTAGTCACAGCTCGACTGCAGTAGCTGCCCAGCGTCGTCGGTATCTGCCGTGTAATAAATCACCTCAGACCTGTCAAGTGCAAAAAGCGCCACGATAGCAACTGCAGCCCTGGTATACATCCCGGCTTGCTCACTGCCGTAGGTAAGGCCGGTATACCATTCTCCATTTCTAATTAAGTCCTTTTGAGTGATAAAATTAACTCCCAACAACGCAGAACCAACTCCCAAGGCCAAAGCAACCACTACAACTAGAAGATACCTGGATATCCTCCTTATTGTTTTTCTCCTGCTACCCGATTCCATTCAACTAATTGTAGCAAACAGGAAGTGCTTCTCTCCTTCCCTGAAGCTGAACTATGTCTTGCAAAGCTCGCTCATCTCCACGCCAGATTCTCCCTGCTTGTTTTCTTATTATAATAACCCATTTGCGCAATATTCACTTATAATATTAAGTGGTTCAAGCAATATTCAATGTTACCGCTATGAAGGGATTCATATATAAACTTGTGGAAAACGACGATGAGTTAACGGACGCCTTTGAGGTGAGAAGGCAGGTATTTGTTGATGAACAGGGCGTTCAGGAAGATGTGGTATTTGATGGCTGTGAAGGCCAGGCAGTGCATGTGCTGGTTAAAGACGGAGAGAAGCCGATAGGAACCGCCAGAGTTCGATTTGTGGATGCCAGGGAGGTTAAGCTGGAAAGGATGGCTGTGTTAGAGCCGTTTCGCCATATAGGAATAGGAAGGAAGCTGATGTCCTTTCTGGCTCAGGAATTAAAGAATAAGCAAGTTGAAAAGGTGGTTCTTCATGCCCAGTTCGGAGTTATGGAATTCTACAGGGCTTGTGGCTTTAATGAATCAGGCTCACCTTTCCGGGAAGCTGGTATCAAACATATAAAGATGGTGAGAGACCTTTGACTGGGTGAGGTAACAAAATGCCCCGCACCAAGCGTTGACAGCCTCAGAGCAACGGCGTTAACATAGCCCGATGAGCCGGGAGGAAAATCTCCCGTGTCCGGGCAGGTGGCACACCTAATCATGTCAATCCGACGACCCGGTAGGATGCGCTGGCTACATAGCACAACAAAGGAAAGCAGTCGATGGCCGATACCTCGGAACTGGTAACAGCCAAGCAAAATTCCAGGAAACCAGCAATCAAGTTAGAAAAGGTTTCCAGGAACTACCAGATGGGCAAGATTCTTGTGCCGGCGCTAAGAGATGTCACCTTCGAGGTGATGGCAGGGGAATTCATCGTCTTCCTCGGGCCCAGCGGTTCTGGAAAGACCACGCTGCTCAACCTGATTGGAGGCCTGGACTCTCCCACCTCAGGCCGCATTATAGTCAACGACACCGACATCACGAAACTGAGCCAGGGCCAGCTCACCAATTTTCGACGCACGCAAATCGGCTTCATCTTCCAGTTCTTCAATCTGATTCCAACCCTCACCGCAACGGAAAATGTCGAGTTCGCCGCTGAGTTGGTAAAGCATCACAGGTCTGCTGAAGAGATACTACACGAGGTAGGCTTGGAAGAGCGCATGAAGCATTTCCCAAGCGAGCTGTCGGGCGGCGAGAACCAGCGAGTGGCTATAGCCAGGGCCCTGGCCACCGACCCGCCGATTCTCCTCTGTGATGAACCCACAGGCACCCTGGACTTCGAGACAGGCAAACGCATTTACAAGCTGCTGAGGATGCTCAACGAAACGAAGGGAAAGGTCGTAGTGGTAGTCACTCACAATTCCGCTATAGGCGCCATTGCCGACCGTGTGGTGCGCCTGCGCGACGGTCAGATCGCCGGGACAAGCCACAACGACCAGCCAATGGACCCTGATGGTCTCAAATGGTAGCTCTGCCCAAACTGCATCGTAAGCTGCTCCGCGACCTAACTGCATCCAGGGCACAGTTTGGTGCCGTGGTGCTCATCATCATTGTTGGAATAGCCACCTTCGTGGGCTCCTACGAAGCATACCAGAACCTGGACAGCTCTTATGAAGGCTCCTATGAGCAGTTGCGCATGGCAGACTACTGGATATCGGTGGACTACCTGCCCCGCAAGGCAGCCACAGAAATGAATGATGTTCCCGGTGTACTGGCGCAGGGTCGCATTGTGGGGGATGTATCCGTCGACCTGCATCTGGAGACTGGTGAGAAGGTATCGGGAAGGGTCATCTCACTACCGTCAGGTGAGCATCCCGAAATAAATGATGTGCGCATCGAGAGCGGCAGTTACCTGTCTCCCGGCGCCCAGCGCGAGATACTACTGGAGAAGCGCTTTGCCGAATATCACCAGCTATATCCTGGCGACTGGCTCACCATTGAGAGAGACAACAGCAAGGTACGCTTCAGAATAGCAGGCACAGTGGTCAGCCCTGAATATATCTGGGTGACCAAAAGTGCCCAGGAGTTATTCACCACTGCGCGCACCTTCGGCGTTATCTTCATGCCCGAAGAAAGAGCTGAGGACCTCTTCAGCTTGAAGGGCAGTGTGAACGAAATCAACCTGCTCCTGGAAACGGGAACAGACCCCACCCAGGCTCTCAGCGAGATCAGCCGGATCCTTAGACGCCATGGCATAATGAGACTAACATCCAAAGACGAGCCCATCGCCGTCAGCACCAGGAAGATAGATATCATCCAGGGCGTTCGTACAGCTTACATGATCGAGAGGAAGGACCAGCCCAGCAACAATCTCCTGAAGCAGGATGTGGATGGATTCAGACAGCTAGCCGTACTGTTTCCGATGCTCTTCCTTTCCATGGCTGCTCTCGCCATCTACACCCTGCTGAACCGCCTGGTGGAGTCACAGCGTGCGCAGATTGGGCTGATGCGAGCACTGGGCTACCGCACCCTCCAGATTATGTTTCACTACACGGGATTTGCCCTGGTGGTGGGAATAATCGGTTCAGTGCTTGGGGCACTGCTCGGTCACGGCATAGCCAGCTTTCTCACCAGCGTTTATGCCGCCCAGCTTAAGCTACCGTTCATTGTGGTGGAGCCACACTGGTATATAGTAGGTCTGGGCGTGCTTATCGGGATTATCGTCCCGCTGACTGCGGGATTCCTTCCTGCATGGGCAACAGCCAGAATGCGCCCTGCGGAGGCAATGCGCCCTCCTGTACCGCGTGCCGGCCACCACACTCTGCTCAAAGTCCTGCTGCCTTTCGTTTCCTGGCTTCCCAGCATCTTCAAACTGCCCCTGCGGAATTTTTTCCGCAACCTGCGGCGGAGCTTTTTTATGGCCATGGGAGTAGCTTCAGCTATTGTCCTAATCCTGGTCTCTTTTTCCCTCCTGGACGCCACGGAGTCTCTCATGCATACCCAGTTCGAAGTCATCCAGAACTACGATGCCAAGCTCCATTTCCAGGGTCAGGGAGCAGCGGCAACCGCCTCTTACATCGAGCACCTCCAGGGAATACAGGAAGCCGAGTCTGTGCTTGAGCTGCCCTACCGCCTCCAGAATGGAGACCAGGTAGCCGATAGCAGCATTCTGGGACTGCCCGAAGACTCAACCATGTACACCCTCTTGACGCCGGAGGGTCATCCCACCACCGTCGTCGAAGACGGCATACTGCTCTCCATCCCTTTGAAAAACAAGCTGGGTGCTGAACCCGGCGATGAGATTCACCTGGAACCTGTTGTAGGCTCGGTTGGGGAAACCGAAAAGACGCTGGCAGGGTTCATCAATGAACCCCTGGGAGGCAGGGCTTTCATGTCGCTTGAGGAGGCGCAAGAGCTTCTACGGTCGCCCGGGGCGGCCACCGGGGTGCTGCTCCGTTTCGACGGCGAGCCATCGGCAGCGCTCATGGAAAGGCTTTACAGGCTTCCTGAGGTCGCTTCAATAGAGTTCTCCGGCGAGGCAAAGCGCTTCGTAGATGAACTGATGGGCTTCTTCTGGGCTTTCATCGGCGTGATGCTAGCCATGGGCTTTGCCCTGGGAATGGCAATTATCTTCAACGGAGTCACGGTGAATGTGCTTGAGCGGAGGCGGGAGATTGCCATTATGCGCGCCGTGGGCATGAGCCAGTCCCGGCTAGTCATCATCCTCACCCTGGAGAACCTGCTCATAGGCTGCCTGGGGGTTGCTATCGGTATTCCACTGGGATGTTATATTGCCAATTACTTCGTAGCCCAGGCCGAGATGGATATTATGAGCATGACTGCAATTATCTTCCCCAGGTCTTATATTATCGCCTGTGTGTCCGCGCTGGTCATCCTCCTTGTTTCCCAGATACCCGCCATCAGACATGTCTCCCGTATGAGTCTCCCCACCGCAACCAAGGACTGGTCAGAGTAGGATCTCAATCCTTACGTGCCTGCTGCGATGTGGATTGGGTAGGTGATGCCGCTGCCGCTGTTGAGGTACCCTATGTCCTACACTAGATAGATCGGCCTACCGATTTGGCAACTAGCCTGAGCTCTTTCATCAACCTGGCGAAGTCCGATGGAGTGAGGGACTGGAGGCCATCCACTAGGGCTTGCTTGGGGCTGGGGTGAACTTCGATGAGGAGCCCATCGGCCCCAGCAGCAACCGCAGCCTTGGCCATAGCCGGGACAAAGGAGTAGTGGCCCGCAGCATGACTGGGATCGACGACTACAGGCAGGTGGCTGAATTTCTTGACCACGGGGATAGAGCACACATCAAGGGAAAAGCGTGTGCTGTCCTCAAAGGTCCTGATACCCCTCTCACACAGAATAACCTGGTCATTCCCCTCCGAGAGCAGGTAGTCGGCTGCTGTAAGCCACTCAGCAACAGTGGACGAGAACCCCCGCTTCAGCAGAACAGGGCACTTGCTCTTTCCAATCTTGGTCAGTAAGGCGAAGTTTTGCATATTTCGGGCCCCGACTTGAAGGATATCAACATACTTGGATACCTCATCAACATCGTGAGGGTCTACCACTTCGGTGACTATGGGTATGCTGAACCGCTGCTTGGCTAGCGCCAGCAACTCCAGGCCAGCCTTCTCCAGACCCTGAAAGCTAAAGGGAGAGGTACGTGGTTTGAACACTCCACCACGGACAATAGAGGCGCCAGAGTTCTTCACAGTCCTGACCGCTCTCATAAACTGCTCCTCGCTCTCCACAGCACAGGGCCCTGCCATCACTACAATGCGCCTGCCCCCAAACTCGATTCCATTAATGGAAACCAGGCTGTCCTCTGCCTTGAATTCCCGGGAGGCAAGCTTATAGGATTTCATAATCCGGGTCACATTCTCCACCCCAGGAAGCACGGCGAAGATATCTGTGGACAGCTTCCCTGTGTCACTCCCCAGCATGGCCACCACCGTTTTTTCCGTGCCCAAGTTCAATTGCACACTCAGCCCCAGCGACTTGGCACGCCGCACCACCGCATTTATCTGCGTCGCAGTGGCGTCCTTTCTCATCTCCGCTATCATTGTGCCCTTCGATGATACTGATATTCTCCCCTTTTGTCCAGCCTTTTCATGGACATTTCGGCCAGTGAAGTGAGCCACAGATACCTTGTCATATAACCCAGGTGATGGCGGCCCTGGAGTTACCAAGCGCGCCAGAACTATTCATGCGACTTTGCTTAGAAAGCGCCAAACATCTGTGCTTCAGAGTCCAAGCGAGCTTGTGAATAATCGGGACCTCCCTTCACAAGACAATTGTACTATAGTGCAGCAACAAGGAAGGGTTTAACACGGGTAGAACAAAAAGCTAATTTGCATCATCACATAACAAATCTTCTGATGTAGCAGTGCCTCAAAAGCTGAAGACTACCGATTTCATTATCTCCGATAGACTATTATTTAAGACTTCCCTGTCAGCACGTCTTACATCTAGAATCCTTCTCGAGATTTTCTCAGTTTTTGATTCTAGATATCGGCACTCTGGCAATAGTGGCTTAAGAATTAACCTGTTTCCACCAAAGAAGATATGGTCTAAGGTACATTGCGCGAATATCTCATCGATTCTGTTACCAACTTTCCTCAGAAAATCCTTCTTTTGCTCCTCGGTTCTCCTGGCAAATCTCTTTTGACTGCTGCCTCCTTTCTTATGCTTCTTATGTATATATCCGGTGCCCACTTTTGATTTTATGAGATTGCCACCGTCGAAAACTCCTACAGCATATGAACCCCATGTTACCAGCATGACACCTATGGTGTATCTTCTGTCCAATATTTCAAGCAAGAGTGAAGCATCGAGCTGGTTAATTAAAGTTCTATCCTCAGCAATAGGGAATGGCGGTAACACTATATGTTTATTTTCATGTCCATCCCAGAATATGGCAGCTCCTGTTTTGTATCTTCCAGCTTTTTTGACAACAACCTCGAGATTGGCTGACTGTTTAATTTCATTAATACATGCACTGGAAATTGCTTCGGGTGATATGCTGTTAATATAACCTGGAAAGGAACCAGGGCTAGTATATATGGTTATAACATCGGTTTCAGATACAGTATTGGGGCTGGCCAAAATATCATCTAACCTTCTTCTGGTAACAGTCTGTTGTTTCATCAGCCATATATTGTATCGATACACACTGTACCATGTCTGATTCAGTTCAGCCATCCAAAATCAGTGCTCGCGGCAGGTTAAGCTGGAGAATCGGGTATCATTGCTCAAATGCCATTGAATACCCTGCCACCGAGACTGCCGCGCCGGAGCCTGCCCTGAGCGGAGGTGAGATTCTTCGCCTTCGGCTCAGAATGACAGGAAGCGAAGGGGCTCGCAATGACATCCATTATCATTCCCTGGAATAAAAAGCTCTCATTGATTGATCCCAGGCTCCAGAAGCTCGAAGCCACTCTGCTCATCCTTGACACGTGCCACGTCCGCACCGAGGATTTCATAAAGGATAACCTCCCCTACAAGCCATGTCGTGACGCCATACCGCAGGCATCCAGTCATGGTTTGTCCTGCACGTCCCAGCGCAGCATGGATATGCAGAGCCGGTTTGCCATCTTCACCGGGAGCGAGTACACCCACCCCCAGCACCTCATGTGCTTCGTCAATAGGCAAGAGCATTGGTGTTGGCGGCATTTCTTCTGAACGTCGCGGGCCAACAACAACATCGCCAGCTCCAATTCCACCCACTAAAATAGCATGTCCCACAAATACTCCGTTCTCTTCGGCAAAACGCTCAATACATTCGGGCACCACATCCCCATCCTCGAGCCGTATCACGAAAACCCGGCCAATTCGTCCTTCACATGCTTTCATTGTTAACCTCCTATGAAGGTTAGCGAGGAGCTACCTAATGGAACTCTACTCCCCCGTCGATGTTCACAGCCTGTCCGGTCATGTAGTCGCTATCTTCTGATGCCAGGAAAGCAGCCAGGGGAGCAACGTCTTCAGCGCTCCCAAGCCTTTCTAGTAGAATTTCCGGAGATTTGAAAGTCTTCATGGAGCCTCTCACTACCTCCTCACTGTTGAAATATATGCCGGTAACATGGAAACCAGGGCAGATAGCGTTTACGGTTATGTCGGGAGCTAGCTCTTTAGCGAACACTTGAGTTACGGCTATCACTCCGAACTTGCTCGCTGAATAGGCACCTATGTGTGGTGTCGCCGTCTTACCAGCGATGGAGGCAGTGTTTATTATCTTCCCCCTCAGGGAACCAAACTTCCTTTCTTGTTTTAACATCCTTATAGCAGCAAACTTTGAACAAAGCCACACACCCTTGAGGTTTGTGTTCATAACGCGATCCCATTCTTCCTCGGTTTGCTCGATAAGAACATACGGTAAACCACTGATCCCGGCGTTGTTTACCATAATGTCTATTCTTCCCCACTCACCGTAGGCTTTTTCAAGCATCGCTTCAACCTCGGCCGATACGCCGACATCAGCCCTTATCACCATAGCCTTTCTACCCAACTCCTCAATCCCCTTGGCTGTCTCGTTAGCCCCTTCCAGATTTATATCATTCACTATAATATCAGCCCCTTCCCTGGCATACCGTAAACTGATTGCCCTACCGATCCCGGAACCAGCCCCCGTCACTAACGCTATTTTACCTGCTAGTCTTTGCTGCGAGAATTCCTTCAAGAACATACCTCCTTTGCCCGGGATTATCTGTGCGACGCACTATCCCTAGCTCGTATAATAACGTCGAGTTTCAGAGTTTGCAATATGATAACTATGCGAATCCCACCTTTGCCTGATGAGTAGCGAACAAACCGCTAGGTTGTGTAATGGGAACCCAAAAACAATATCCCTATGCCACCGGTATTCTAAGTTGCAGTGGTGTATATCTGTCTGTGCGTAATGTAATTACAACACTAGAACGCGAGGTGGTTCTAGCAAAAAATGACTAGGCGGTGGCAAGGTAAGAGCTACAAGTTATCCGAATTCCATTCAAGTTCTTTGGTTAGACGTTCACCTAATCTATCTATCTCAGCAAATACTAAGGCTGAAGAGGCACTAAGAATCCTATGCCATTTATGTTGATAATCAGCCATTGGCTCGAATAAACTCTTAGTATCATAGCCGCCGGTGAGGACGAACATTTCAACGTTGTGTTCTGTGGCAATGGCTTCCACAGGGCCACGAACATGAGCCACGGGATCTCTGACTGGCTTCAAGCGAGATTTGAAATCATAAACTGTTTGCAACATCTGCTCTTCAATGTGCTTCCATTCGGGATTTGTGGGTCGCACAAGCTTACGCACAACATTTTTCGTAAGCTTTTCGACTTTGTCTAGGAGGCTCTGGACCAGGATTGCCCAAGCGCCACAATGGTAGTCAACCCATTCTCCCTGGGATAAAGGTGGTGTAGCCTCAGAATTCAGCAGCAGTAGGCTAATCGCTACTCTGCGCATTTGTAGTTCTACGTCTATCAGGTCAATGCATATTTCACGCCACTTGCTGAACTGAGCTCCTGTCTCGATGTTTGCAATCGCATTTTGGGCCTGTTGAGGGTCACCCGTCTGCTGGAGAATTTTCCTGAAGGCGCTGACATGACTTGGCACTGTTTGCTCCAGGCTCCTGGCAGCACTGCTCACCACTGCATGATGTAGCCTGTCAAAACCACCTATTGGTCTGCTCACTATGTCCTTGTCTGGTTGTATCTGACCAAGACTTGCTTGGAATATAGGCGCCCTGTTCTGAGAAGTCAAGTCGGCTTTTTCACTGTAGATAGGCATCTGATTGCGCTATGACCAAAGCAGCTTATAGACCAAACATTTTGAGGGAATGTGCAATCCCCTCTGTTTCACACCACACAGCAATGAAAATTCATAGGCGTGGAGATTGAACTACGCATAACCTCTCCTCTCAAATGGGGTTGATTCTGCCGCAGTGCGGGCACCTGATGCTAGATGCCTTGAACCCGGGTGGCACCCTTAATTTAGTGCCACAGTCGCAGGTTATGGTCTTATAGTCACTGCGACGCCACAATAGGTCTGAGGTCTCGCGAGCCCGTTGGATCTCGTCTGGTTCCTTTTCTGTTACCTCTAATCCTGCTGCGCGAAGGCCAATGGCTCCGGTGGCCATGGCAGAGGCGGGCACAATCCGCCTACTCGTCTTGTGAACCTGTCGGTATGCCTGGTCGTAGTCAGCAAAAGAGGCTCCCCCAGCCATTGAGCGGAGGATACGTATTCTCTCAGAAATGGGCGGGTGGGTGCTGGTCAGGTCAATCGCCGACATGCCCTTTTTACGGAAGGGATTGATGATATACATTGGCGCCGTTGCTTTGTTGGCCGATTTCAGCTGGCTGGTCGAAGCGGCCAGTTTTTCCAGCGCTGAGGCCAGTCCCTCGGGGTATCTGGTATACAGGGCTGAAGAAGCATCGGCCAGATATTCCCTCTTCCTGGAGATAGCGAAGTAGATAAGCTGGGCCATAATCGGCGCCAGTATGATAAAGACGATGCCGACGGCAAGAATTATTAGCTGACCTGACCCGCCTCCCGATGAGGAACTCCTTCTGCCTCCAGCCATGCTGCTGAAGAACAGTAATCGCGTTGCATACCAGGCCAGAATGACGATGGTACCGAGAAGGACACTGCTCATAGCCATTAACAGTACATCACGGTTCTTTATGTGGGATATTTCGTGCCCGATAACACCCTGGAGTTGATCGCGGTTGAGTTTTTGCAAAAGTCCAGAGGTGATGGCCACGGCCGCCCGATTGGGGTCTCGCCCGGTGGCGAAGGCGTTTAGTGCCGGGTCATCGATGATATAGATGTCGGGCATCTTCTCCAGCCCCGAGGCAATCTTCATCTCCTCAACTACGTTGTAGAGACGCGGGTGGTCATCGCGGCTGATCTTTTTCGCCCGTGACAGCGTCAGCAGGATATTGCCCCCCCGGAAGAAGGCGACCAGACTCATCACTCCCCATACTACCAAAGCGATAATCAGGCCCCCGATGCTACTGCCAAAGAAGTACAGCCCCAGGAAGTAACCGACCAGGAGCAGCAATACCCCCATTCCGGCCACCAGTATTGTTGATCTTATCTGGTTAGACCTTATCTGTTCCCACATAGACTACAACATACCTGGTTAGGTGAAGCTGACCTTGGGTGCTTCTCTCTCCTCAGCTGCGCTAACCTCAAAGAATTCGCTTGCCTTAAAGCCAGTCATGCTGGCTACAATATTGGAGGGAAACATCTGGGTCCGGTTATTATAGCTGAGGACTGAATCATTATAGTACTGGCGGGAAAAGCTTAGTTTGTTCTCGGTGGAGGTGAGCTCCTCCTGAAGAGCCAGGAAGTTCTGATTGGCTTTAAGGTCGGGGTAATTTTCAACTACAGCGAGAAGCCGACCCAAAGCAGAGCTTAACTCAGTCTCAGCCTTAGCCCGCGCGCCTGGTCCGGAGGACGCTGCCTGCTGGGCAAGGTTGCGAGCTTTGGTTATGGCTTCTAGTGTCTCCCGCTCGTGCTTCATGTAGCCTTTGACCGTTTCGATAAGGTTGGGAATCAAGTCGTGTCGTCTCTTTAGCTGGACATCAATCTGTGCCCAAGCGTTCTTTACCTGATTGCGCAGCCTGACCAGTTTGTTATAGGTCGCAATGAGTACGACGATAATAAGAACGACGACAACGCCAACAATGATGTACCATGTCATAGAACACCTCCTAAGCGATTTGCACCTAGTTTACTCTAGAAAGGATTCCCCTGTCACCTGTGTCTGTCCTCCATAGTTCACTCCATGGGCTTGAATACTTCTCCCAAGAAGGTGATGACCTCTTGCTGAGAACGTGTTTTTTCTGACGGTTTCTTGGTCAGCTGTCTTGTCAGTTGACCAAGCTCGCCACCGTCAAACCACAATCCGTCTCCTCGTTGGCAGACATCAATCAGTATTCCAGGTTCTTGACCTATGCCTGTTTTCTTCATTTTCTGACCGCAGATGGGACACTTCCGCTTCTTCTCTGATGTTTCGGCTTCTTCGGAACTGAGGATGTTGCTGAGGAACACATTCTGGCTCTCTAGGTTCATGGACTCCAGCAATAGCTCAAGCTCACCAGAATCAAACCATACGCCCTGACAGTCAGTACAATAATCAAGCTCAATCTTGTTGTACTCAACAACTATCATATCGCTCTTACAGGTAGGGCATATCATGGCAGCCGCACCGTATAGTGGTTAACCGAATCGCGGTTATTTTGCATTTATATTAGCTCGCATTCCCGCCCTCATTATACCCCGGCGTCTGAATACTGAACAAACCGCATCCTCGGGCAAACAGCGCTGGCCCTGGGTTTACTTGCCCTTCGTCCCTCCTCCTACAGCTTAAAGGGATCCGTCCAGTTCATCGGCTACTGGCCTTTTACAGGCTCTGCAACGTTGTGCCCCTCTGAACAGCGGCGCGCCGCACGAAGGACAGTGATAGCGCTCGCATTCAGCCCGGGCCCATTCTACGGAACCCTTCTCATCACCGTACTCAGCCACCTTCGCTCGCCATATGGGAATTGTCCGCATCATCACCCGCGCACCAGTGGCAAGGCCAAAATTCTTGATCATGTCACATGGCCATTCCTCACATTGATGGCAGGAATAGTACCCCTTTGATTTCACGCAATCCCGTATCGGGCATATCCTACAGTAATCGTAGATATTCTTCGGCGGGTCAGGCTGCATACAACCGAGGCATTCTGTGTCTTCGGGCTTTGTTCCATAAAGGTTCGCCATGATCGCCCTGAACTTCCCATTGCCGTCCCTTGTTGCGATATAGATCCCACAGACACCACAGTACAATCCACACGGTGCCATCAGGTCCTTGTTCCTGATTTCTTCCTTGGTCCACCCTTCCATAATTCATATCTCCATAATCTGTGATATCTGTGATGATTCTATACTGGACGCAATGTAACTGCAATATTGGAGAGAAGAGCACTGCTAAGATAGAACATAAGCAAAACCCTTGAACCCTGGCTTCAATTATGCTCGGTCAGCCGATATTGGGACACTTGCCGTGTTTGACTGTTCCCAACGCAGCAGTCTGGTTTCCACCCAATGACGTAGAAAATGGCTTCTTGTTCAGCTACTCATGAGGCAAAGGCGAAGAGTCTCGCCACTATCTAATCATCGCATGCCAGCTCGTATAGTCCTGATATTGAATCTGATTCCACTTTACGTCTTTGCACATCCGTCGAATCCGGCATACGGTGGATACCGATATAAAGGTTGTCTTCCGAACCAGCTTCTCGGACCCAGCAATCATATTTGTGGTGTTCGCGATAGAATCCTCGTTCCGACAAGTTACTGGACTCTCCGAAATAGACAAATTTATACACCTTCATTTGAGGATGCGGCTTCATCATGATTGCATAGACAGCAGCACCATGTGGAGGTTCCCAATCCGTTATAGGATAGGGGCCCTCAAACTCAACCTCTCCCCATTTTATACTCATTCTGGAAGTAATAGCCGACTCCAGGTTCAGTCACAATGTATCGCGGTTGCGAAGGGTCAGGCTCTATCTTTTGGCGGAGATGCCAGATATAGATGCGTACGTAGTCTACGTCGTCAGCATACTCCCAACCCCACACCTCTTGCAGTAACTGTTTGTGGGTAAGGATACGGCCAGCATTCTTCAACAGAAACGCAAGTAACTTAAACTCGAGTGGGGTTAATTTCACCCGCTCCCCGTCAACAAGCACCTTGCGTTCAACAACATCCACAGTGAGAGAGTTATCACTGTAGCTAATTGTTCTCTCGGTATCCTGTGGGGCAGGCAACTCAGCGCGTCGTAGCATTGCCTGCACTCTAGCTACCAACTCTCTGCTTCCTACAGGCTTGATAAGATAGTCATCAGCTCCGTAGTCCAGCCCATGCACTATGTCCTCCTCGGACTTCTGCTTCCCGGTGAGCATGACGATAGGCACATCAGAAAGCTCCCGTATGCGGCTGCACGTCTGCCACCCGTCCATCTTAGGCATCTTCACATCCAGAAGAACCAAGTCTGGCTTGTTGGCAAACAAAAGACGCAAAGCCTCCTGTCCGTCGCCTGCCGTGAGTACCTCATACCCTCTGTGGGTAAGAGTCTGGCTAATCAGTTTAACAAAGGTAGGCTCATCGTCGACTACAAGAATCTTTCTTCTCTTTGGTTTGTCCATTGAGACTAGGTGCTATTCTCCTTCCGTTGTAGTAGCATTTCTGTAATCAACTTGGGTAACTCACGAGTGTTGATTGGCTTTGCTACATAGGCGTCGCAACCAGCGCTAATGGCCTTCTCCTTATCTCCCTTCATAGCATATGCAGTAATGGCAATAATGGCAATGTGGCTGAAGTCTGACATTTGCCTGAGTTGCCTCGTTACCTCAAGTCCACTCACTTTGGGCAACCGTAGGTCCATTATGATTAAGTCTGGTTTATCGTTACGAGCCACTTTGAGGGCCTCTTCCCCATCGGTTGCTTCAAGCAAGGAATAGCCATATGGCCTAAGTGTCATCTGGATCATCTTTAGATTTCGTGGGTCATCCTCCACAATCAGTATCTTCTTAGACATTACCATTTTCCCTCTCAGGAATAACTGCTCTGCCTATCACCGAGAGATGTCTCCAATGGCTCTCCAGCCAGAGGAATGGTGAAGATGAATGTACTGCCCTTCCCATATTCGCTCTCCACCCATATTCTGCCCCCTGTAGCCTCCACGAACTGCTTGGTTAGCGTCAATCCGAGCCCGGTGCCTTCCTTCTTCCTATCGGATAGAGTCTCTCCCTGGATGAAGGCTTCGAACATATGCTCCTGGTCCTCTTTCTTGATACCAATGCCGGTGTCAATCACGGCTACTTGGCAGTAGTCGCCCTCTCGCCCAACGTGAATTCGCACTCTGCCTCCCTGCTCAGTAAACTTACTGGCATTGCTGAGCAGATTCAGCAATATCTGCTCTAGTCTATTCTTGTCACCCCGAACTTTTGGCAGCCCCTGCATTACGCTGATCTCAATCTCTTGCCCGTTCTTGTCCAGCACAGGTTTCATAATTTGTACTACACCATTGATAATAGCGGCGATATCCAGATTTTGCAGCTTGAGTTCTATCTTTCCCGCCTCTACCTTAGAAAGATCAAGGATATCGTTAATAAGATTTAACAGGTGCTTTCCACTGTCCAGGATGTCATTAACGCATCCTCTTTGCTCATCGTTGATTTCACCGGGGATGCCATCCAGCATCAATTCTGAAAAGCCGATAACGGCGTTCAGCGGCGTCCGTAGCTCGTGAGACATACTAGCTAGAAACTCAGATTTAGCCTGGTTCACCATTTCCAACTCGGTGGCTTTCCTCACCAGTTCCTCACGCTGTGCTTCCAACTGCTCATTCTTTTCTTGAAGTTCCTCTTCTGCTTTCTTGCGCTCGGTGAGGTCATGGAATACTACTCGGCTTCCGGCATACCTGCCACGCCTGTCATGGATAGCAACCGTCCTTAATTCACCGTAGACTTCTTTCCCGTCTTTCGTTGTGAAGGCAGTATCAAAAGCAATTTCTCCCCCCCTTTTTATGAATTTTTCAAAGGGTGGTTTGAAATCTCTTTCAAAAGTTTTTAAGGGTAAAATCTGGGTAAAGTGCATTCCAATTAGATCTTCTTTGGAATATCCTAAGATTCTGGCCATTGATTCATTCACATCAGTAATATTTCCAGTTCTATCGGTAATATGCATTAAATCACTTGCAGTGTCTATAAAAGTTCGGGACTTTTCTTCAGATTCCTTTAAAGTCTCCTCCGCGCGCTTGCGATCGGTGATGTCCCTCACCACATTGATGATTCCCACTGGGTTCCCAGAGCTATCATACAGCACAGTAGCACTAGAGTCGGTGTCAATTTCTCTACCATCCGCAGTCAAGATTGTGTACTCCGTTCTCTCTTGGACTAGTCTCTCTTCTAATGTCTTCTTCGTGGCATCCATGGCCAGCGCACGGTCTTTGGGCGACACAAATTCAAAGGCGTTTCGCCCAATAAGTTCTTCCTTATTACTGTATCCAACTAGGTGAGCTGCGCTGTCATTCGCTTCTACAACGGTACCTGTCAAATCGGTGACGATAACTCCATCTGTAATAGATCCAAACATGACACGCAGTTTTTCCTCACTCTCCTGCAGCCTCTTCTCTGCCTCCTTGCGCTCGGTGATGTTATGCGCTATGCCTTCTACCTCTATAGGCTTACCAGTGGCATCGTGAACAAAATGAGAGTTGACTTCTACAATAACAAGTGTCCCGTCTTTTCGTTTTAGGGTTACTTCAAGATTTTTAACTTCACCATGCTTTTTGAGTTCTTCCATGAAAATCTTTCGAGCTTCAGGGTAATAATAGAAATCCTCAGCAAGATTTTTTCCAATAACTTCTTCTATACTATCGTATCCCATAATCTTAACTGCGGCCGGGTTTGCCAATGTCAGGTTTCCTTTGAGGTCTACCCGGTAATAAATGTCCCCAATATTTTCGAAGATGGTTCTAAATTTGTTCTCACTCTCTGTGAGCTTCTCCTCCGCCTTCTTCCGCTCGGTGATATCCCTGCTTATACCTACAAATCCTATTGGTTTGCCACCCGCGTCTTTCATGATAGCTATGCTCATCTCCACAGGAACCCTACCGCCGTCCTTGGTGACAATGTGATACTCTCGACTCGTGACGTATCCCTTTTCCAGCACCTTTTTCATGCCCGCTAACGCTTTTTCTCGTTCTTCAGGAGCGATAAGCTCAAAGGAATTTTTTTCAATCAAGTCCCTTTTGTCGTCGGTGCCGTACATTTTCAGGGTAGCTTCATTTACATCTATGATTTTTCCATCAAGGTCACCGATTACGATGCTATCTGTGGACATCTTTACAGCGCTAGATAGGCGGACCAATTCTTCTTCTGCTCGCTTGCGTTCGGTAATTCTTCCCATTTGCGCGGCAACAGCATCAATCAACCGCCGCTCATCTCTTGAAAATGGCCCCTCGTCAAGCTTTGGTCTCTTTTCCAGGTAATTGACCTCCACAGCACCTACCTTGACTCCGCCTATTTTGATATCCGAACATAGCTTCCACTTTGCATCGCGGTAGTTTGCTGTCCTGAACTCCTTGTCCTCAGTAGTAATTCTGGCGCAGCAAATCTCTGGATACTGCCAGCTTGAGGGCAGCAGGTTTGCCACCTCCTGATATAGTTCATCCAATGTAATCTTTGACTTTTCAGCAATCGTGGCGATGCCGTAGAGACACCTAAGCTCCTTAACACGCCCAGCTAAATTATGCTTCAGCTGATTGCTAATCGCTATGAATTCACGTGTGCTTTCATCCATTACTGGATATATTTGCTTGGCATGGGCTTCTAGTTCAACAATTTGCTGGCGCATCTCCGCCAACTCACCTATGAGCTGTACTTTGGTCTTCCTCTCATCTTCCGTCTTATGCTTCACCTCTCCATTCCCTCGAGCCAGCTTGCTTTGTTTCACACGATAATTCCTATACGACAATCCCTATTATAGCATGTCAAATAACCAGGCAAAAATCCAGATAATTTGGCAAGACGCAGTCGAGTTCATGAAGATTCGCTGCTCTTTCTCTTTCGCTGCCTTTTCCATCATCTCGTATTCCGAAAAGGATCTCCCTGTATCCGTTCTTCCCCCCAACCCTTCTACCACCAATGCATCGTAGCACAGGGAGACTAAACAGAATTTAAAGAAAACAAACTGGCTCTTAAATAATCCTAAACAAATTCTCCCAGCGAAGGGCACCCCATTTTTAATGAAATCTTAACAGCCACTTTATGGGCATTAAATCTAGGCTTCCTAAGATGAAGCTAGAGATGAAAACGGGAGCAGGAAAGAAGGTAAGTCAGACGATGAGAATTGTTTGTGCTTACTGTGGCAGATGCATTGGGGAGAAAGAGGGTATATGGAATGGCCCTGTGGGTGTTTATGAAGTGCCTCCTTTTAACCACGGCACCAGGTCATTGGTGAGTGACAAAGATGGCTGATCGATTACACGGCTATCTATTCCTTGGGGTTAATGGTTCTGCAGGTATAGCTGTGGCACACGTGAGGTAGATAATAAAGGAAGACACATGGCAAGGAAGAGAACGATAGCCACATTGCCGCGGGAAGAACTGCGGCGCTTGTTCTACCTTGAACAAAAGAGAAGACTGTCAAGGAGAGAATCGCTTGAATTGTTCAAATTGGAGGAACTTTATCAGAAAGCTGTAGAGGGAGGTAACACTACAGGGCCAGGAGGCGATGGAGGGGGTTTAGAGGAACACGAATAGTCCAAAGCGGAGGGATTGGAAAATAGCATGAAGGAGAAAAGGGAAGGGACAGACAAACCGCGGCGTGACCCGATTGATATTACCCACTTCACGGAGGAGGTGTCGGCAAAGATGCATGGCTTGCCGGACCAGGCTGAGACCTACAAAACCATGAGGGAGGAGTTTGCAAGATCGAAACGGTAAACCTGGCTCCTAAATAATCCTAAACAAATCCTCCCAGCGAAGGCTGCCCCATTTTTAATGAAATATTAACAGCCACTTTATGGGCATTAAATCTAAACTTCCTAAGATGAAGGTAGAGATGAAAAAAGGGACAGAAAAGAAGGTAAGGCAGACGATGAAAATTGTTTGTGCTTACTGTGGCAGATACATTGGGGAGAAAGAGGGTAACGGAGTGGAGGGAGATTCTCATGGTATATGCCAGGAGTGTTTTGAGAAGCGGATGAACGACAGAAAAGAGGTAAAGGATGACGGGAAATAGCAACTTGATCAAGTGTGCATTGATTGCGCTGGGAATTCTTGTAGTTGGGGCTGCGCTCTTCCGTAGATGAAAATAGAGATGAAAACAAGAGCAGGAAAGGAAGTAAGTCAGACGATTCAGTGGCAACTTTAGCCAATTACGAAATATGGAGGGACTATGAAAAATCGGTTATCTGTGGACGAAGATTACAACCTCTGGGTGCTGCTACACCAGACTACTGATGCGGTACTCAGGGCGAGACAGAAAGAACTTGATCAATACAGTATCTCATTTATAGAGGTCGGGGTTTTGGTGGTCATCCAGGCCATTGGTGAAAAGGCAACGCCTTCCGAGATTTCCCGGCGGATATTTAGAGAGCCCCACTCGGTTTCCGCACTTTTGAACAGGATGGAAAAGAGGGGGCTGTTGACAAAGACCCAAGATCTGGACAGAAAGAACATGGTGCGGGTGAGCATAACGGAGAAGGGACGGCAAGCCTACGATAAGTCAACCAGGAGAAAGTCCATCTACAGGATAATATCTTCGCTGTCTGAAGAAGATTGCCAGCAACTAAGGTCATGCCTGGAGAAATTACGAAATAAGGCGTTTAAAGAGCTTGTAGAGGAGCACAAACCACCACCTTTGCCACAGTATTAATCAGCGCTGCTCCTGTAGCTGCTGTGCCAACAGTGAACTCTACCCTTTCAGACGCTTGAAGTGACCTGCAAACTGAGTTGGCGAAACCGCTGTTGGCACAGCACAAACCGCACCCCCACTAGCTAGTAGATGAAAAGGAAATGAGAAGGAGATGAGAAGGAGGTAACCAACCGCAATTGTAACCATAGCGTCTATGTATCTCGCATTAGCTAGTCGTGCACATCTGCTTTGAGTATATTATGCCTTACTTCGTACTTTGTCAATACCCCCATTAGTTTTTTGCAGCCACCCTGGGTAAGGACGGGTGAGGTCTGGCAACTCCATATTGATTCCTCTTCAGAGACTATGGTATCACGACTACTTTGCAGACTGGTTGCTTTTCAAGAGTTTGGTGGTTAACCCGTGGAGGCTACAAGACCAGCAAACAAATCCTCCTAGCGAAGACCACCCCATTTTTAATGAAATCTTAACAGCCACTTTATGGGCATTAAATCCAGGCCTCCTAAGATGAAAGCGAAGATGAAACTGGAGTCGATGGATTCAGAGATGCTGACCACTGGTGAGGCAGCCAGGCTATTGCGTGTTCATCCCAACACAATAAGACAGTGGGCAAATAAAAGGCTGCTTCATGCCTATCGCCTCGGGCCAAGAGGTGACCGCAGGTTCAAGCGGAAAGACATAGAGTTCTTTATAACACTGGATAAGCTTTTGACAAAAAAGTAGCTCCTTCACACAGAAAGGGCTAACAATCTTTGTTCAAGCTATCCAAAAATCCCTGAAGGATAATAGCCGCAGCAGCTGGTTTTCGGTTTGCTAAACGTCTTGACACCTACTGAGCAGAGCCTTAACATGCGCATACTGTTCTGATATGGCAAACTCTATCTTAGACATAAACAAAAGTCATGTGCAACGCGTCTTCGATTTTACTAACGAAGTCGTAGAAAAATATGCTAACCGTCTGGCAGGTACAGAGGCTTGCCGGAATGCTGCCAGCCGGGTAAAAGAGGAATTCACCAAAAATTGTGACGCAGACTCCGTGCGAATTGAAGATTTCACCGTCCACCCGAAGAGCTTTCTGAAATATATCCCCGCACTGGTCGTTCTTTATATTATTTGCTCCATTCTATTATATCTCCAGTTCCCCTTGCCTGCGCTCATCGGTTACTCATTAGGAATACTCGTATTCTATTGCCAATTCGTGCGCTATTGGGAAACATTTGACCCACTCTTTCCCAAAGCCACCGGCTATAACGTTTTTGGCTCCATTGAGCCAGAGGGCGAGGTGAAGCAGCAAATCATCGTCAGCGGACATCATGACGCCGCCTACGTATTTCAACTTATTGCCCACGCCCCAAAATACTATTCTAGATTTATCACCGCAGGGATAGGGTTTCTACTGCTTGGTTTCCTTGTTTCTTTGATAGAAACCGCGTTGGTAATATTTCTTGGTTCTGTTCCTGGGTGGACACATCCCTGGCTGCCGTTGGTGCTGCTAGTGGGTACCATTTTTGTCCTTCCCCTGGCATTCTTTACAACCCGGGAAGTATCTCCGGCTGCAGGCGATAACATGATTGCCGTAGCAATTAGCAATGAGACCGCGAAGCTTTTTCACGATGCCAAGCAAGCAGGTACAAACCCTTTGCGGCATACTCGGCTGATGCTGGCGTCTTTCGATGCTGAAGAAGCCGGTCTCCGCGGGGCACGCGCCTTTTGCAAAAAGCATGGTTCAGAATTACTCCATACGAAGACCTACGTCTTGAACATTGATACGCTTTACAAAGTCAAAGACCTTAATTTTCTCCATCGGGATCTGAATAATTCTGTGAAACTTTCCCATGAGATGGCACAGGAGTGCGTCGATGTTGCAAAATCATTGGGCTATGTTGCCAGTATTTCCAGTATGCCTTTTGGTGCCGGGAGCACAGATGCTGCTGAATTTGGCAAAGTTGGAGTCGAGGCTACCAATATGGCCGCCATCAGCTTCGATATCAGTAAGTTCAGTGAAGGGTTGGTGTATCACACCCCGAATGATCTGACTAAATATATCGAACCAGAGGTGGTTGAGGCAGCTCTCAAAATTGCCCGGGACTATATACTCAAAAAGGATAGCGAATCCTGAATTTTCGCTTCTTGCAATGGACACTACTAATGAGGTCAGGTGCTAGATTTTACCCGGCTCTCCCTCGGGCACGCGCGCAGGCATATGGTCCTGCCCTTGGACGGCTCCCTGAGGGCTACAGCCTTGACTCAGTGCAATTAGTCTGAGGGCTTAAGAAACCGATGTTTTGTGTCCTGAGCATATCATGGACAACAACACAGTCCCAGGAAATTGGGCTAAAATAATGGAAGCTAGATAGTCTAGCAGTAGTGATATGGACAGAGAGAAATTTGAGACTCTCGTGGTGGAAGCCATTAATAATCTGCCTCTTGAGTTTCGCAATAAGCTTGAAAATGTTGATATCGTTGTAGAGGACTGGCCAACGTCAGGACAGCTTAAGAAAGTGAAACTCAGCCATCGCAGCCAATTATTGGGGCTTTACCAGGGCGTGCCGCAAACTAAGCGTGGCAGAGGATATGGGCTGGTTCCGCCTGATAAAATAAGCATCTTTCAGAAGCCTATAGAGGGTCAGTGTCACTCTGATGGGGAGATCGGCGTGAAAATAACTGAAGTAGTGTGCCATGAGATAGCTCACCACTTTGGCACTGATGAGAAGACTTTGCGTAGGATAGAGGATGAGAGGTACAGGAAAGGAATTTAGGGAAGCAGCAAAAGTTGCCCAGCGTTACTCGGTTTGGCCAGTTCTTGCTTACTGGCATTCAAGCGAGGAGCTTGGGATGCAGTGATTTTTGATATGGCTCAGTCCCTTACCTTAGACAGCCCTAGATCTCTTCAATGCGTAGTGGAAATTTTGATAAAGGCTCACAGCCTCTATCCGTTATTATAATCGGATTTTCGTAGCGGAAACCAATATTCTCTTCGGGACATGCATACTGCATCGCGCATATCACCATCTCACCGGCTTGATACACATGATCAGGGTTTGTCCAGTACTCAAAGGGGCCATCGTTCATGCCGATGCGCCACTCATCTCCCATCATTCCGATGCCATGTTCACAACCGGGGACTACAAACTCGATGAAGTCATGATCCTCGGCGAATTCCAACATCTTATCAGCCAATGATGACGGCGTGGCCCCGGGGCCATAAGCTTTCAGGACAAGTTTCACCAAGTCCACAAAGTTCTGGGCGTGCCACTTCTGTCGCTCAGTTGCGGGACTGAGCAGGTAATTATGTGTATGATCACCCAACCCAAGTTTAAACATGGCGTGAAGATCGACCATAAGGGGTTCACCTGCTTTCAGCTTTTTGCGGCTAGCGGGGGTGCAGGCACTCTGGGCTAATCCTGTCCGGTACCCGGAGGCGATCTCGTTTCCTCCAGTAAAACTCCATTCAAATTCACTGCCAGCTTTCCGCATAGCATAAGCGGCCAGTCCGGCGATTTCCGTTTCGGTCATCCCTTTCCACCCACCGCCCTTAATAGCCTCGTATACAGCTTGATGACCGATGTCGACAATTCTGGATGCCTCTCGAAAACGGTTCATAGTCCCTTTATCCTTGATCAGCGATAACTTATCCACAATGTCGTGGGCGTTTACCAACTCAACATCGGGAAGAGCTTCTGCAAGTTTGTCATATTCATAATGGGTAAGGTTGCCCTCGGGAAGGTAATTTGACATTCCAGACTCGATACCGACCTTCCCCTTACCCTTATCGAGATATTCCAGGATTTTATTAGATAGTATGCTAACTTGATCCTGCCCCCCCACAGGTCCGTATCCCAGGACATGCTCTTCATCAAGCCACGAGTCATGTCCTATCCTATCCGCGTCAATAAGAAAGGTAAAAGCCGTGGGAAGCCCCTTTTGGGGGATGATTATGTAACTGCGCCATGGACAGAAAACATCCACTGTCCACGATATAGTTCGCAGGCGAGAACCAAGGTAGATGTCAATTCCCCGTCCTTGCATCATCTCCTGAATACTCTTAATTCGCTTTGGGAAATCAATAAAGTAAGGGTCAGTAGTCTTATTGGTTTGGTTTAACACAGTATTCACTTTTAGTACTCCGTAGAAATTGCTGAAAGGACCTTGTTCATACGGTCGGCAATTGTCGACAGCTTTAGAGCTTTTATTAGATTTCCATTAAGTGTGAGTTTTCTTCTCATCAACGCAGCCCGGCCACTCAACTCGCCACGGGTAAGCTTAGCAAAAGTCTCGTAATCGGCAGTGAGTATAAATTCGGCTTTGGGAGGTTCCTGGTCGCCTACCGAAATTTCAACCAAGCTACCATTCTCAGTCTTAACAAAGTAGTACCGCTGCTTGCCGTCAGGACAATTCTGATAAATGCAGCACATGGATGTTGTAATATGCTTCATCTTTTCTGGTGTAAGTTCGGATTTGAGACGCTTTTCCGCCTCATCACGCCACTCTGGACTCATATACTTGACAGTACCAGTCATTTTTCTCCTCCTGACATTCTGTATTCTTGCCTGACTTCATGCACTCACCATTATCATTATTTCTAAGCTTTTATTTATATTCAAGACTTTCGGCTCCGTAATATTCCTCTAGATTCATAACTTTTTCCCAATAACATGTAGATTCTTCTCAGGAATTCTCCAATTTATGCGAATTTTTCCTTAGTCCAGACCAATGATATAGCTTCTAAAGGGAAAAAGTAAATAAATCTATGCATCTTAAGTTAGCCGCCGAGAAGTCCCTTGCGAAAGCTGGGGATGAGAGGCGACCCTTGGGGATGCTTTTTCAGCAACCCTCTTTGCGCAGACAATAAATGCGCATGATTTGCTCAACTGTACTTGTAATTAACTGACCAGGATTTTTCCGAACCTCGGCAAGAGTCATTATCCGGGGAGTGGTGCTGAAAATTGCCTCAATCCCATATTTCGAGAGTATGTAGGCACCGTCTTCCACATTACCCGCAATGGCAATCACCGGCACCCCATACTTCTTGGCAATTTTAGCCACGCCGAAAGGAACTTTTCCGTAAAGAGTCTGGCGGTCAATACTCCCTTCGCCAGTAAAAACTAAATCAGCGTTTTCCATTTTCTCCTTCAACCCCCAAGCCTTGATAACAATGTCAACACCCTGTTTTATTCGAGCATTCAGGAATGCTACCAGGCCGGCACCCAGGCCACCGGCGGCTCCAGCTCCATGCAAATTGGCTACCTCAATTCCAAGGTCTTTTTCTATAACTCGGGCAAAATTGGTTAAATATTTCTCTAATTCTCCCACCATCTTCGGGGTTGCTCCTTTCTGCGCTGCGTATACTCGGGCGGCTCCCCGTTTGCCAAGCAGAGGATTATCCACATCCGAAGCAACGATGAATTTCGTGCGCTTTATCCGGGAATCCAGCTGGCTGCAATCAATGCGAAACAAATTCCTTAATCCCTCTCCTTCTAATTCAATAGGATTGCCAAGCTTATCCAGTAGTTTCGCCCCCAGAGCGGTTGCCATGCCGGCCCCGCCATCCACAGTTGCACTCCCGCCAACTCCGACAATAATTTTTTTTGCTCCTCTATCCAGGCAAGCCTTAATTAGTTCTCCGGTTCCATAAGTGGTAGTTCTCAGCGGATTGCGTTTTTGCAGTGGAACCAGCCGCAAGCCAGAAGCAGAGGCCATCTCAACAACCGCAGTCATTCCGTCGCCCAGCAACCCGATTTCCGCCCGCACTTTCTTGCCGAGCGGACCGGTCACCTTTCTAACGATTATCTTTCCACCCATAGCGGAAACAAGAGCATCAACTGTCCCATCGCCTCCATCGGCCAGGGGGGATTTTTCTATGGCGGTTTCTGGCCAAATTTTTCTAATTCCCTGCTCTATGCAGTCAGCCACTTCTACCGCGGAGAGAGTTTCCTTAAAAGCATTCGGTGCAATAATAATTTTCATTTTAGCTATAGAATAACACAAAAACTTTTTCAGCCACGGATTAAGACGGACAAACACAGAAATTTTTTAGCACGCGGATTTTCGCAGAAAAGCGCAGCCCCTTTTTCTTCTTATTTTTGAAAATATAGATCAGGTAAATCTGCCCCCCGGGGCCTGAACGGGTATGTATCTACGTCCGAGTTTTCTTGAATTTTCTGTGTAAATCCGTGGCTAAATAATAGCTAAAACCTCAGCTATGCAGCTCGAAGTGAAATTGTTCAAGATGTCTGCACACCCTTCCTTTCCCCCATCTTTTTTCAAGCTAATGGCTTCTTTCTCAATATCCCCAACTTCACTTAGCCATTTTTCCTGCATATGGGCAAAAGTTTTTCGCGTTTCCTTTTTTCTTTTAGCGTTGTCAAAAAGTTTCCGCAGGAGCCACCAGTAGGACTCAGCAGAAAATTCATCCTTTTTCGCATCTGGCGCCGGGGTGACACTTTTACCCGCTTTCCCTGCCCGGGAAACAATTTCCGGAATCTTATTCCCGTCAATAAAGAAAGGAACATAAATACCACGGCAAGGAGGGCCAGGCGTCCACCAGAATTGAACTAACTTATCGCCGGACTCCGGAAGAATGGCGATGACCGAACTGGCTGTTCCTACCGAGCCTGCCCCCGAAGGCAATTTGTGCATACAGATGGGCGGGAAATGTGTCTTTGCTATCTGCATCATCGAGGTAAAAGAAATTTCTCTCTTTTTCCCAAGTAACCCAGCAGTTTTTTTAGCTCGCCAGCCGGCAAGATTGAGCAACTTCTCTTTTCGGTCACCGTAAGCTTGCGCAAAGTTAAATGATTCTTTTCTTGCCATGGGCCACCAACCCCTTTCTAGCGCATAGTCTATAATATCGGAGCTTGCCAAATCCCATTTGGTTCCAATACCCAGTCCATTTGAGATAGCACCATATCCAGAGTCCATTTTCTTTGCTATCCAGCGGCGGCCGACAGTTTCTAAAATCCAGGATTCCTTTGCATCCGCAATGAGAAAAGAATTGTCATAACTCCCTTTGTAATGGCTTATCCCCGGAAATCCCGCACCCCACTGTCCATATTCAGCGACAAGATTAGCTATTACCTCCAGGACCTCGCGAGCTGTTTTCCCTCTTTCCAAACCGAGCCGGAGCAAGTCCATTCCCAGAAGTCCTAATTCTTCTCTTGCCCCTTTCTTTTCTGCCGCCTTGAGTTCCTTGAGGGGTTTTGTATAAACTGCCTCATTGCCCGCCGCAACACCATATTCATTGACACCTTCTTCATAACCCCAACACCAGTAAGGACTTGAGCCAAGAGTAGCATAGGTAACTTTTGTCTGAGGAATTTCTCTATATTCAAGTTTAAGCATGTTCCCTTCCGGCCAGGTCTTCTTCGGCTGATAGACCAGAGGTTGGCAATCATCAAGAGGTCGGTCGCTGTTTTTGGCAAGGATAACCGTCCCGGTTTGGGTAATATCCTTCATTGCTACCCAGGTATCACAGCCATACAAAGACATCTTCAATAACAGTTCAAAGCGACCTGGAATTTCTTTCCTCACCTTGGCTACCACCGGACCACCAGGTAACCCCAGTTTTTCTCCTTCCGTAAACTACTACTTCCTGGCCGGAAGAATAACCTACTTATTTAAGCGGTATTCTACGTGGTCGCTAATTCTTTCGTCAAGCTATGTAGCTCACCCATTTCGCTATAGTTCTGGCATAGATTTTCTTGATGTTGTGGGCTTACACAAAATGAACTAATGTCTAGCTGATTCAACAAAACAAGCTAACGTGACTTACGTACTTTGCAGACTATGATGCGATGGTAGCCCCAGCCTACAGTCTCCCCTGACAGTAGGGTCCCAGCCCACTCTGCTAATTAACCTGATTAGCTTTATAGCTTCTCCTCGGGCAACTTATTAAGGGCATGCCTTAACCCTTTTGTGAAATTGCCAACCGACGACATAAAGTTATCTTCAGCCTCCATAAGCTGAATCAGGCGGCTACCGACAATAACCCCATCAGCTATCCTGGCTACTCGCCTTGCCTCCTCTGGGGTGGATATGCCAAAGCCAACACAGAGCGGCTGACTGGTAATGCCCCTCACCCTGGCAACAAATGCCTCCAGGTCTGCTGGTAGTCTGTCCCTGGCCCCGGTAACCCCGGTTACCGAGACTAAGTAGATAAATCCTCGAGACCTCTCGGCTACAAATTTGATACGCTCTTCAGTGCTGGTCGGAGCCAAGAAGTAGATAAGGTCAAGGCTTTCCTTCTGGGTTATAGTCTCCAGTGCTGAACCTTCCTCCGGAGGTAAGTCAGGGATGATTAACCCGTCGATGCCGGAGCTGGTACAGGCACTGCAGAATTCTTCGAGGCCGTAACTAAACACCGGGTTAAAATAGGTCATGAATACTAAGGGTATTTCAACCACTTGATGGAGTTGCTTAGCTACCTCAAAGCAAAGCTGAGGGGTAACCCCATTCTGTAAAGCACAAAAGCTCGCCCGCTGTATAGTAGCACCATCAGCCAGAGGGTCAGAGAAAGGTATTCCCAACTCCACTATATCACAACCATTTGAGGCAAGAAGGGGAACCACCTTCAAGGTAGCCTCAATACTGGGGTAACCTACAGTGATATAGGGTATAAGAGCTTTGTGAGTCGGTTGCTCAAAAACGGAAGCTATGCGGCTCAAGGCTTCACCCCCAACGCTTCCACCACGATATCCATATCCTTATCACCACGTCCGGAGAGGTTGACTACGATGATTTGCTCTTCATTTAACGAACCTGCTATCTTAGCCGCATAGAATATAGCGTGGGCTGGCTCTAAGGCAGGGGTAATACCCTCGATACGGCACAGCAGTTGAAAACCATCAAGTGCTTCTTCATCGTTTACTGACGTATAGATGGCGCGCCCGGTATCCTTGAGATAGCTATGCTCGGGACCAACACCGGGGTAATCAAGCCCGGCCGAGACGCTGTGCGTTTCCCGAATCTGCCCGTTACTGTCCTGAAGGACATAGGACTTTGCCCCGTGGAGCACTCCTACTTTTCCGGCAACTAGTGGAGCAGCATGCCTGCCAGTATTAATCCCCCTCCCTGCTGCTTCTACCCCAATAAGCTTAACATCCTTATCGTCCAGAAAGGGGTAAAAGATGCCAATGGCGTTACTTCCACCACCGACGCAGGCGATGATATAGTCAGGTAAACGGTAGCATATAGCCATAATCTGCTCTCTGGTTTCCCTGCCGATTACCGACTGGAAGTCACGCACCATCGGAGGATAGGGATAGGGACCGACTACTGAGCCCAGAAGGTAATGGGTATTCCTGACATTGGTCACCCAGTCCCTTATTGCCTCGTTGATGGCATCCTTTAGCGTTCGGCTGCCTCCAGAAACCGGCCTTACCTCAGCGCCCATCAGCTTCATGCGGAAGACATTAAGTGATTGGCGGCGCATATCCTCCTCACCCATGTAGATGACACAGTCTAGTCCCAGCATGGCGCATACAGCAGCAGTAGCTACCCCATGCTGCCCAGCTCCGGTCTCAGCAATGACTCTATGTTTGCCCATTCTCTGGGCAAGGAGACCCTGTCCCAGAGCATTGTTAATCTTATGAGCTCCGGTATGAGCCAGGTCCTCACGTTTAAGAAAGATGCGGGCACCACCGCAGTGTTTAGTTAGTCTTTCCGCCAAGTAGAGCGGTGTTGGGCGTCCTGAATAATCACGAGACAGTGACTCGAACTCAGCCCAGAAGGCGGCGTCAGCTTTCGCCTCCTTATAGGCTGCTGCCAACTCATCCAGGGCGCGCACCAAAGTCTCAGGAACAAATCGCCCTCCGTAGTCGCCAAAGTAACCCCTGTTGTCAGGTAGCAATGACATACCTCCCTTCATCTAATATACCACTCTAATGTCCAAAGATTGATCGATATCCTCCTCTCTCCTTACCGCCTCAACGAAGTCTCTGATTTTTGAATTATCTTTCTTACCACTGGTCTCTACGCCGGTGGACACATCAACCCCCCAGGGCTGGACCTCCTTGACCAGTTGTCCAACATTCGCTGGGGTGAGTCCTCCAGCGATAATCACTGGAAATCTGTCTGATACCTCCTTGGCTAATTGCCAGTCAAAGACCTCACCCGTTCCGCCATAAGTATCCCTGACCTGCGAATCCAGAAGACAAATAAGGTCATATTTTAAGCGTAGCTGGTAACCTATCTCTAGCTCAGCGAGGATTTTCTTAGCTGTTCTACTGGCTGATACATGAATGACCTTGATGATTGGCCGTTCAATCTCCCGGCAGTAGTGCCAGGACTCATCACCACTGAGCTGCACCCAATCCAGTCGACAATAGTCAGCAATGCGGTTAACCTCCTGAACTGCAGAATTTACAAAAACACCAACCACAGCTGGATGGGGGCTTAGACCGTGAACCACTTCCACGAGCGGCAGTGCTTTTGAGGGAGAGACCTGACGCTGACTGGGAGCGAAAACCAGCCCTAAGAAACCGGCGCCGGCTTTGCCTGCCACTAGAGCATGCTCTATCTCAGATAGCCCGCAAATCTTGATCCTGGTCACAATAACTCCTTCATCTTGGTCGCAATGTTGGGTGCTGACATTAGAGACTCACCAATGAGAACGGCGTCAACACCCCACTTTTTCAGCTTTCCCATATCGCTGCGGTCTTTTATTCCGCTCTCGCTGACCACTGTTCTGTCTTTTGGGATAAGTGGTCGGAGACGCTCGGTAATAGTCAGGTCTACGGTAAGAGTGGTCAAGTCCCGATTGTTGATTCCGATGATTCTAGCTCCGCTTTTCAGGGCAATTTCAAGCTCAGCTTCATTATGCACCTCTGCCAGACAGCTCATACCAAGTTCATGACTTAGCCCCAATAACTCTTTCAGTTTCTTGGGTGTGAGGATAGCCACGATAAGTAGCACACTATCAGCGCCGTAAGCTCGAGATTCATACACCTGGTAGGGGTCACAGAGGAAGTCCTTTCTAAGCAGAGGCAGCCTGTTCCCCAGTGCCTTTCTGATGTCCCTCAGGTGGTTGAGGCTGCCTTGGAAATATCTGGCTTCGGTTAATACCGATATAGCCGCAGCACCATTACCCGTGTAGGTCTGGGCTATCGCTACGGGGTTGAAATCGGAACGAATAATGCCCCGGGACGGTGACGCTTTCTTGACCTCGGCAATGAGCTTAATATGGTTGCCGTGTAGCGCCGAAGCGAAATCGAGAGGCGAGGGCTGCTCTAGCACGACAGTTTGCAGTTCTTTTAACGGGAAACTACGCTTCCTGGATTCAAGTTCCTCAAGATTGTCGGCGACTATCTGGTCTAAGATCATTCTATGCTCCCTGTGTAATGCTCTGGCTGAACTCGATTAGCCGTTCTAGCTTCGTCAAAGCATGACCGCTATCTATTACCTCTTCAGCCAGACTTATGCCCTGTTGAAGCGTTTTCACCCTGTCTGCAGTTAGTAGCACGGCGGCAGCATTCATCACCACCACATCTCGCTTAGGACCGGGGGTACCGGCCAGAATATTGCGCAACTGGGCAGCATTTTCATCAATGGTACCGCCTCGCAAGCTATCCAGGCTGGCTCTAGGTAAACCGAAGCTCTCAGGGCTAACGGAATAGCTCATGGTACGTCCATCTTTGAGTTCACAGACCCGGGTTTTCCCGGCGACCGTGATTTCATCTAAGCCATCATCGCCATGGACCACCATGGCACGCTGACAGCCCAGACTCTGAAGCACCAGAGCTAGTTTTTCCACCAGCAGCTCATCGGGCACACCGAGCACTTGAGCACTGGCTCCAGCAGGGTTGGTAAGGGGACCGAGGATGTTAAACACGGTGCGAATGCCTATTTCACGCCTGGGAGTAGCGGCATATTTCATTGCCGGATGGAATACTGGGGCAAACATGAACCCTATCCCTACTTCCTGCAGGCACCTCTGTACCTGTTCGGCACCGAGGTCAATCCTGATTCCCAAGGCTTCTAATACATCGGCACTGCCGCACTGGCTGCTCATAGCACGGTTGCCATGCTTGGCTACCTTGAGCCCGGCTCCGGCAGCGACAAAGGCAGCAGCGGTGGAGATGTTGAAGGTAGCTGAACCATCGCCACCGGTGCCGCAGGTATCCACTACTGGCTCGGCAATGGTCACGCGAATGGCTTTAGCTCTCATCGTCTTAGCCAACCCGGCGATTTCATCAACCGTTTCCCCCTTGAACCTGAGCGCGGTAACAAAAGCACCGAATTGAGCCGGAGTGACTTCACCGCTCATGATTTCTTCCATGACCTGTGCCGCTTGCTCCATAGTTAGCGAACGTCCAGATATTAATGTGGCGATAGCTTCTTTAATCACTTTGGTTTACTTCCGTTAGAAAATTCCTCAGTAAATCCTTCCCCACCTCAGTCATAAAGGATTCGGGGTGAAACTGGACGCCCTCTACCGGGTACTGGCGATGGCGTAGACCCATAATGGTGTCATCATCCGACCACGCCGTTATTTCAAGACAGTCGGGGAGCCCCTCACGCTGCACTACCAATGAATGGTAGCGAATGGCGGAGAAGGGGTTGGGAAGCCCGGCCAGCACCCCCTGGCTATTATGATATATTTGTGACGACTTGCCGTGCATAATTTCCTTAGCCTGCCCAAATGAGCCACCATAGCTATAACCAATACACTGATGTCCGAGGCAGACGCCGAGTATCGGTAAGGTAGAGCCGAAATGTTTGATGACCTCGTTGGAGATGCCAGCGCTCAGCGGCGTAGATGGGCCGGGTGAGATAACTATCCGCTGAGGCTTCATCTTATCAATCTCCTCAAGCGTGGTCTTATCATTACGCACTACCACCACTTTCTCACCTAGCTCACTTAAGTATTGGAAGAGGTTATAGGTAAAGCTGTCGTAGTTGTCAATCAGCAACAGCATGACTCCTCCTAGGGGTCAGCTCTGAGCTCTGCGCTTGGGTAATAGCTTTGAGTAATGCCTGGGCCTTGTTCAGACTTTCCTCATACTCACGCTCAGGCACACTATCGTAGACAATCCCACTTCCTGCCTGCGTATAGGCGATGCCTTTTGTCATCACCATAGTTCTTATGGCTATAGCCATGTCCATGTTACCTGAGAAAGAGAAGTAGCCCACAGCCCCGGCATAGGGTCCTCTTTTCTGTGGCTCAAGCTCAGCGATTATCTCCATAGCCCGGATTTTAGGTGCCCCGGATACTGTGCCTGCAGGAAAGCAGGCGCGCAGGGCATCAAATGCCGTCATGTCACCCCGCAGTCTGCCCTGCACATGAGTAACCAGGTGCATAACGTGGGAGTAATGCTCAACATCCATCAGCTCACTAACCTCAACTGTCCCGGGCTCGGTCACACGTCCAATATCGTTGCGTCCCAAGTCCACCAGCATAATGTGCTCAGCACGCTCTTTTTCGTTGCTGCGGAGCTCTTGTTCGAGCCTGGCATCCTCAGCCGGACTTTTCCCTCGTGGCCTGGTTCCAGCCAGAGGGCGAGTCATTACCATACCATCCTCTACTCTCACCAGAATCTCGGGGGAAGCCCCGATAATGTGAAAGTCGGTAAAATCAAGAAAGAACATATACGGAGAGGGATTGATAGTGCGTAGGGCTCTATAGATTTCAAAAGGAGCAACATCAGTGGGTTGAGCCAGGCGTTGGGACAAGACCACCTGAATAGCTTCGCCAGCGGTGATATACTGCTTTATCTTAAGCACACTGGCTTCGAACTCCTGCTTAGAGAAGTTTGAAAAAAGCTTATCATTGCTCGCAGGACGGGTGGCAGTCTTGATGTGCTGACTCGGCGGGACTCGCTGGCTTAATCTTTCCACCAAATCATCAATCCTGTCCACGGCCTTTTGATAGGCTTTTTCTATATCTCCATCAAGATGGACATAGCTCAAGACCTTAATCTTGTGAGTAACATGATCAAAGACAAGCATAGTATCCACGAACATAAATAGCGATTCCGGTAATCCCAAAGGGTCACTGCTTGGGGAGGGTAACTTCTCAAGACGAGTCACCGTTTCATAAGCCAGATAGCCCACAGCTCCGCCGCAGAACCGGGGAAGGCCGCCAACTGGCACTATCTTATACTTGCTTAGTTCCTCACCGATAAGGGAAAGAGGGTCGGTTTTGTCTTCTCCCCTGACGGTTAGCACGCGGTACGGCTCGGTGCCTATGAAGCTATAGCGAGCCACTTGTTGGCCACCCTCAACACTTTCCAGAAGGAAAGAATAACCACCACGATTAATCTTCAGGAAAGCAGACACAGGTGTCTCCAGGTCGGCAACAATTTCACGGTAAACAGGTAACAGATTGCCCTCTTTCTTATGCTTCTTAGCCTCTTCCAATGTTGGGTAATACATATAACTTTCCCTAACTTCGCCAATATGGCGATAATAAAAAAACCTCTCGCTCCTAGGGGCGAGAGGTTTATCCTTCGCGGTGCCACCCTAATTGATTGCCGTTAATTTAAGGCAACCATCTCACTCAGGTACGGCTTCAGTATCTTAAAGCGATACCCTGGGTTTTGGTAACGGTACCCTTTCCGTCAAAGCCTACTTGGGGAGAATCCCCTTCGGTTTGCAGCTCCCGGGCCCATTCAACCCCTGCGCTGGCGCCGGCTCACACCTTCCCCGGCTCTCTGAGCTTCGCTGAGGGCATACTAGTCCCGTTCCTAGCCTTTACTTTTTTCAGTTGTTAAACAATATAAGTATAAGCGCTGAGCGAGGTTTCTGTCAAGCCGTTCGGCCTTGATTTCTTGTTGCCCGGTTGAACAAGACGAGCAGCGAAGAAGTTGAGAAAGGGCAGACTTGTTCACTTGTGCTTCTTGAGTGTAATCTTCATCCAAACGTCTGTTAGCTCCATCTGATAACTATCTTTGAATTCTGTTTGGTCTAGAATATCTTTAATTTTGGTCTCGTACTCTTCCCTGGCGAAACCATGAAGTTCAGCGACTTTAGTTCCAATTCGGTAAACCAAAAACCCATATTCCTTTCTTATTCTATTTCTATCAGTCTGGTCTTTGAAGGCATCATGACACCCATCATATATCCAGGCTTCCTTGCCAATTTTCAGAACACGATAACATTCATCAAATACCCTGGCTGGTGTCTTCCAATGATGTAAAGAGCCGGTACTAATGATAAGGTCTATCGAGTTATCCTCGAAAGGAAGGGCAGCAGCGTTACCAAACTCAAATTGGGCATTTTCGACACCTCTTGCATGACGTCTTGCAATCCTGATCATTTGCCTGCTCAGATCGATGCCATAGACCTGTATGCTTGGTGTCCTCTTTGCAATCTCTATTGATAAATAGCCTGTTCCCGAACCTAAATCAAGAATAGTCCCACTTCCCATCTTTTCAATTACGTCATTAGCTATCTTTGCTTCAGGCTTTCGAAGAGCCTTTGCTGCTGTCGCATTGTAGATTATGGCACCAGGAGCTGGAATTGCTTCATACCTCTTCTGTACATCCCTGATGAATTTCGTTAGCGACATAATCATTCCTCAAGAGCATAAACCGCCTTATTGCGCATTAGCTAGCAAAACAAGAAATGTGCGCTTACACAAAATGCACTATTGTTTTGGAAACCAGCCTTCCCGTTCCATTACTGCTCTCGTAACCCCGCTGCTCGGACCGTCTCCCCTGGCTACAAAAACACCGACACTTCCGCCAACCGCTTCGGCTATCTCGGCAACATTCCCATGTGTAAATCCCGGGCAGAGCAAGATTGAGTGAATGCCCTCTTCTTTCACAAGATTTTGGCAGACCTGAACCGCTTCACGTTGCTCGTGGACCACCACTACAAAAAGTTTGTACATGGACGTTTCAATTACGCACCTGTGCTTTTCTAGATCTGCATCAGGGGCATGGGCAATAAACGCTGATTTAAATGCCATATTCAACACCTCCTGTTGTGATTTTTATTAAGAACATTGCCTCAGCCTCATCAACCGAATTTGGCTTGATTACTTAGATAGGTTATCAGGATTATTGAAGACATAGGTTGTGCCTACGGTATTAAGGATGAACTGCTCCGGCATCTCCTCGGCAAATTGAGTGATAGCTTTCCACCCGGTGCAATGCATGGGCGCAACGAAATCTGGTCCTATCTTCTTCATCTCTTCAATAGTTGGCCCGATGATTGGCTCAAAAATCGGTCCTGTGAGGTGAAACCCACCCAGCACTGCATGAACCTTATCCGCTTGTGCAACTTTCTGGGCATGTTTGACCGTATTGATGATGCCGGCGTGAGAACATCCACCAATGACTACCAGTCCTCTGTCCTTCACCTTGACTGCTAGCCCCTGGTCATCACGAAAAGGGTCCACCACCCACTTGTCATCTATTTTCGCTTCAACCCAGGGAAAACCCTTCTCGAAATCGGTTATTCGCTCCACTTCCCCTAAGACCAGGATGAGGTCAGAGGCCAGTGTAGAAGCCTCCTTGACTTTATGAAGTGCTGTTCCCGTCTTCTTTAACGCTGTTTCATCTAATGCAGGAAAATCTACCACGTGTGCGACACCGGGGATATTGATACGGCGCTGAAGAAAAGCGTCCGGATGGAGGACAAGGGGTATTCCCTTTGTAGCCTTGTTTAGAAATTCTACCAGAGCTCCAAAATGGTCGAAATGACCGTGGCTCAGAGCCACAGACTCAATTTTGCTCAAGTCTACTTGTAAAAGGTCGGCATTGTGAAAGAAACAGGTCGTTGACACAGCCGCGTCGAACAGCACTAGATGCTCCTCTGTGCCGGCGTAGACTTTGAGGAGACATGATAATCCATGTTCCGCCAGGAGCATAGGGGGAGGAGCAATCAGTGGCCGCCTGACGGCGTCTGTGCCCTGGAGTAAGAGTGCGTCAGTGTAATTGTCTACCAGGACTGTAACTTCCAGTTTGTCTGCTTCTCGCAAATTCAATTTACTCATCGTATAGAACCTCCTGATAAATTAATTTTAATTAAACGTATCGGGTGCCGCTTTCACCGTCAACGAAGAAAATTCTGTCGGCGATTTCGACGTAATTCAAAATACAGCCCTCGCTATCTCTTCAGCGGCGTCTTCTAACCCCAGTTCTAACAACTTCTCCCTTGTCGGTATGCCTCTTTTCACATCCCAACCCCTTTCTTCGTAATAATCGTCCAGAAACCTGTCAGCTATTTCCGCGCTGATCTTTACTTTTCCGGTATATTCTATAAACTGCGACTTTTCCTCCAGCCATCTTTCAGAAAAGCTATCATCCTTCCTGGTAAATCCTTCCCTTACGTTAGCTGCCTTTAGCAAGTTCCAGACTCTTTCGCCAGCCTTCATGAGCTCTTCTCTACCAATCTGGATACCCGTCGCTGCCGAATAGAGCTCCGCCAGTAGATTGGCGTAGTAAAACCGGTTAATCTGTGCTCTGGCGCATACACCTAAAGAACCTAAAACGCTGAGCCAGTCCTCCGAATATCTCGTCAGTCTCCCCACGTTCAGGCCTGCTTTATCCTCCGGGGAGACCAACCCAAGTTTCAATCCCCATTGCCAATCGCGAGGTTGTGGCAAAATTCTCCTGGCGGCACTCTCAGGAATTCCCATCCTATCGAGATGCGTCGGGAATTTCTCCAGAGGTCTTATGGCATAGTACGTTGGTGAGCCGCCGGCAGCAACATGTGCACCCCTCGGATTCACCAGTTGGGTGAGTTCCATCGTGCCAAATCTGTCCCAGAGTAATGGACCCGTGGGACCTGAATATACACTTAGTCCTTTTGACATCGGAGGAGCAAACTTCTGTGACTCTTTGCCAAATTTGTCGATAATTCCCGGTAACCCCTCTGCCAGGATATCTCCAAACCCTTCCCTGTTTGCTACCTTTCCCGCCCATTTTTCAAGGGATTCCAAATCGAAGGCAATTTTCGATTCCATATATTCGCCGGTTATCATTCCGTGACCATATAGCTCGTTGACGAAGCTAACAACCGAAAAGAACTCGAACATATCCATTCCATAATCATCCATAGTAGCAATGCATTTGATAGAGTCTTCAACAGATAGACCGAATAATATAGGCATAACTGAATTAATGGCAGCAGTGGTCACTTTTGTTAAGCCCTTGAATTTCCCCTTTTTGATTTCCACCACATCTTTATCACTTATGGGGCAAGAGATACAGCTCAACCTTCCCTTATTCAATTGATAGAACATTTCTTTGGGCAGAAGGGGAAGACCTAGCCAGAACCCAAATTCATGCCATTCATTGAGGCGTTCCCATCCCCTTACCCGCTGGAGTAACCCATCAACAAGTTTCATAAACTTTCTGGGATGCGAGACTCTCACTCCCTTTGTGCCCTTTACGATAACCGCCTTCAGGTTTTTTGACCCCATCACCGCACCGAACCCGCCTCTGCCAAGCGTTGATGCGTTGTCCACAAAGGACATAGCGAACTTGACCGAATTCTCGCCTGCTTGACCGATGGTGATTATACCCGCCGGCCAGCTAAATTTAGCCCATAGTTGCTCGGAAGTTTCTTCGATGCCCTTCCCCCAGAGCTCTCCAGCATCACAAATCTCGACATCGTCATCAAATATCTTGAGGTAAACAGGTCTGCTGGCACGACCTTTTATGACCACGTTATCGTATCCGGCATTCTTCAGCATGGCGCCAAAAGTCATCCCCCCGGCGCCTGCCCACCCGATTGCGTTGTTTATCGGAAATTTTGCTGCCGCATATATTCTTGATGACCCTGGTGCTATCGTTCCCACAAGTGGACCGGCACCGATTATAATGGTGTTTTCGGGAGAGAGCGGCTCTATCCCCGGTTTTATGTGCTCGTAGGCGAGCTTCACGCTGAATCCAAGTCCTCCGATGAAAGCCTTTGCTAGCTCTGGAGCAACCGGCTCTTTTTTGACCTCATTCTTGGTCAAGTCGACGTGAAGAATATTGCCTGCGTAGCCACCAATTTCCATTCAATTACCTCTTTTAGCTTCTAAAGCGTTATAAACACAGAATTGGGCACAGCGACCGCAAAGGGTACATTCATCTGTAAAGCTAATTTTGAAACCGTCATCGCCACGCTCGATCACTATCCTGGATTTGGATGGGTTGAACATTTTTTCATAACTGAACGAGCATATTAACTGACAGAGCAAGCATCCCACGCATCTGGAGGGATGCGTTTCAATTTTGATAATCTTTCCGGGCAATTTACTCCCTTAATCCGCTATCTTCATCGAGATTATAGCACCACGATAATGCTTATAAAATCGAGAGTCGTGGCTCGTGACTCATACTAGCAAGGAACTCCAGCCCCCAGGAATCCCCCATCACGCATGGTTAAACAATCCGCCTTTTGTTGACTCATCGCGCGGACATCTACCACATCGCTTCGCAGTAACTATGTCGCAAATTTACAACAGGGAATCGATAGCTCTCTCCAGATGGCTAAGGGTGTTACATTCCCTGGCAATGTTACAGTAGGGAAGGTATTTCTTCATCTCTGAGTCGCCCGTCCCCCAGAATGCTCGGCTCTCCGGATTAAGCCAGATGACCCTTTTACTTCTCTTTCGAATCAAGCTGAGAGTCGCAGTCTGGGGATCACCATAATTATTCCGTGCGTCTCCAAGGATGATGACCGATGTTTTTCTGGTGACAGCATCAAGCCAGTTTTTTCTGAAGTCAAGGAATGCTCTCCCGTAATCAGTGGAACCTAACTCGATATCCAAACCTGTTCCGGTCTGCAGTTTGGCAACAGCCTCTTGTACAGGATAGTCATCAAAGACAGAGCTTGCCTCTATGATGTTAGAGCAGAAAATGAAACTCCTTGTCTTGATGATCGCCTTGTTCAAACTATAAACTAAGAGCAAAAAGAACCGTACTACGGTTGCCACGGAGCGACTGACATCACAGATAACAATGACATCAGGACGGTCAATTTTCTTCTTTTTCCATTTGATATCAAAAGGAATTCCTTCGTATGCCATGTTCTTCCTCAGTGTCTTCCTGGCATCAAGGTGACCTCTTCTGAAGCTCCTCATTCTTCGTGAATAAATATCACTGAGGCGCTTTGCCATCTTCCGAACGATTACATACATCCTATCGTAGTCGCTCTTTTCCAATTCACCAAGTTTGGCATTCTTAAGGTATCTCTCCATCATATCCTCGGTGGGTGCCCTGGCATAAAGGTCATGTTCTCGTTCCACAAAACCCCTCACATTCTCAAATAAACGGTCTCTCGCCTCCTGTAGTTGAACTGCCTGTTGAATTGAACCGGGGGTATTCTCTTGCCTGAACAGCCTGATATCCCTGTCTAAACCATCTATTCCCATATGGCTTAGTATCCTGTGGGTGTACAAACCTTTCTGAGTAAAGAACTTTATCTCATTGGTCTGCGCCTCCTCCACAGCTTCCATCAAAGAAGCCATGAGCTCGGCATGGCTCTGTGAAATAAGCATCCTGGTTAGCGGGGATACTGGATGCTGGCTATCTGCCCTCAGAATGTGTTCTGTCTCATTGTCAGGGAAGCTGTTAAACGAGAAAAAAAGAGCGAAACATTCATTGAATTTTTCCTCTTCCACGGCAGTTTTTGCTAACGCTGCTGATAGGGAAGTCTTCAGGATTTCGCGGTCTTCATAACCTACAAGCTCGGCAGCACGAAACGCATCTATGCTTTCAGATGTCGATATCCTGACACCAAAACTTCGCAGAGAGGAAATAAAATCATGAAGGACTTGCTCCATCCTTCATTCACCACCCTCTTTCACAGCATTGCTTGTCATTTCAGGTAGATGCTCTTTCACCACCCCGATATCCTCTTGAAACTTCAAAAAGACGTGAAGGGTTTCCTTGACTGTTTCCACATCGAGTTTTTCCGCATTGAGAACAAGGAGAACCCTGGCCCAATCGATTGTCTCGCTGATTGACGGCATCTTCTTGATATCCAGCTTCCGTACCTGCTGGATAAAAGCAACTAACTGCCTTCTTAGCCTTTCAGAAACCTCGGGGACTCGGATTTGAATGATCTCGCGTTCCATTTTGGCATTCGGAAAAGGTATGAAAAGATGTAAACAACGACGTTTCAATGCATCACTGAGTTCCTTGGTATTATTGCTCGTCAAGAATACAAATGGCTTGCATTCCGCCTGAATGGTCCCAATTTCCGGTATCGATACCTGAAAATCTGACAGCGCTTCGAGCAGAAATGCCTCAAACTCTTCATCCGCTTTATCAACTTCATCAATCAGAAGCACAGCGCCGCCACTTTGCTGCAGTGCCATTAACAATGGCCTTGGCTCGAGGAACTCATACGAGAAAAAGATGTCATCATATTTGTGGAGTGCCTTGATGGACTCTGCCAGACTATTTGTCCCCTTTATGATGTCCTTCAATTTATCCTTCAATATCTGGGTGTACAGAAGTTGTTTTCCATACTTCCATTCATAAATAGCTTTCGACTCGTCTAATCCTTCATAACATTGCAGGCGTATCAAGGGAAGATGTAAAACTGCCGCTGCCCTCTGCGCCAGGTCTGTTTTACCTACTCCAGCCGGTCCCTCCACAAGAACTGGCTTTTCCAGGTTGTATGCCACATATAATGTGGTTGCGATGTGCTTGCTGCAAATATATTCCACATCCTTGAACCCCTGCTGGATACTCTCTACAGAACTAAATACTTGGTCGTTAAGCACTTTCATCGTTGTACGCCTTCCCTGACAGCACACTCTCTCCAAGCTTTCGCTGTTTGATTACCACTGTGTTCGCTCCCATATTGACGAGGTGATTCAGGTCATTTGCCAGGAGGCTGAGCTCCATATCGGACTTTATATTCGCCTGTGACATTATAACATCAAGCTGTGACTGAAACCTTATTGCCATATTTCTACAACAAAGTGGCACAGAGTATAATTCAGGATGACTCGTATCACTATCCAGCATATTTGCTGCCTCGTAAGCCATGATATCAAGGGTATCAGCCAGGGATTTCAATTCGCCAAGACCATTTTTTAACTCATCATTAGCCTTGATACGCTGTTCTCGAATAGCATTAACCAGCAGCTCAAGCTCTTTTTTCATTCCTCCAACGATAGGCCCCATTGATAAGATGACTTCTAACTCCCCGAATGGGATTATTATATCAGCATATGCTGAGCCTTTCTTTCCCAGGATGTTTGCTGAAGGAACGGCGCAATCCCTCAGTACTATCCCTCCATGAGGAGACGGACGCAAAAAACTCAGCTTCATGGGTTCAGTTAATAATAGTCCCGTGGTCCCTTTTGGGACGATGAATACCGTAAACTGTTTTCTGCTGCCCTTCACACCGGTAATGGCAGCAACAAGAAACAGGTCTGCAATAGGCCCATTTGTCAAGTAGTATTTCTCCCCGCTCAACACATAACCATCACCCTCTTCATGAGCAACTGTTTTCAAATATTTAGGATGAGCTCCTCTTTCCTGTTCTGAAATGGCAAAAGAAGCTATGAGCTCGCCGTTTGCGAACTTGGGTAAATATTTATTTTTCTGCCGTGAGTCTCCAAACTTCAGTATCACAAAACGAGAAATAAGCTCATGCGTTAGCCATGACAGAGCAAGTCCCATATTGTGTCCTCGCCGTACCATTGCTTCTCCAGCTACCGCTATGGAAAGATAGTTGCCTCCCATCCCTCCATATTCTTGTGGGATTCCAACTCCGAGAAGCTTTTCCTGAGACATTTTGTGCCAGATGTTATAAGGAAACTCACTGCTTGTGTGAAGGTCACTACGATGAGCAATGTTCTGCTGGGCAAAGTGAGAAACTTTTTCCCTCAGGCTACGGAGCTCATCCTCTATCGCTGTTGCTATGTCTGCTTCCTTTTCCATAAATTCTTACTCATATCTTGAGGCGCTGTCTACCAAGTTTGAGCAACTCCTCAAAAGATGGTACTGGCTCCTTTTGCGTTCGTGCTTTTAACACTTTCTCTCTGGTTCTTCTTACGGCTAGACTCCGGGGGTTGATTCCTTCTTTGCGGGCGTCAGCAAGTATGTTGTGGGTTAGCGGGCCGAGGAGTTCCCTCAAGGCCTTGAAGACATTGTCAGCTGTGCCTCCGAGGACATCAACCACCCCAAGCACAACCCCACCAGCATTGGAAATAAAGTCAGGGACTGAATATATTCCTCGCTTAAACAGCATCTCTTGTGCCTCATCAGTGATGGGTATGTTGGCAATGCTGGAGATGACCTTAGCCTGAACCTGACTGGCGTTATTCTTGTCGATCACGTAAGGGCGTGCCCCGGGGACAAGAATATCAACGGGAAGGGAATATACTGCTTCCCTATCAATGTGTTGGGCATTTTCATATTCCTCTACAGCCTTATCCCCGGATTTCTTACGTGCCTCTAAAAGCTTTTTAATGTCAAGCCCCTCCCTGTTATACGCTGTCCCATGTATGGTTGATATTGCCACTACCTTAGCGCCTGCCTCAGTCATATAGCGTGCTACGCCACCACCCACCTTGCCAAAGCCCTCAATGGCTACGGTAGCCCCTTTAAGCTTCATGCCGGCAAAGTCACAAGCTGCCTCAGCAGCTACAACAACCCCATAGCCTGTGGCATGGTCCTCAAGGGGTTCCCCATCCTTTTCTTGTCGCGCCAGACCCGTGCTTCCCGAGGGGACGCCAGCCCCTTCATAGATGGTGGCTACATCTCTGGCATCAGTGCCCATGTCAGCTCCTAAAGTTACTCCTGCTGTAAGCAATGGCTTCACCGCATTCCCAAAGGCTCGCAAAATAGCTTCTCGTGGCGCCCCACTCGTTATAGGGTCAGCCCATATGCCTGCCTTGGCACCGCCTATTGGGATATCGAGGATGGCGAACTTGTGTGTCATTGCCCTGGCAAGCCGGAATATTTCTTCCGTAGTTATATCTGGAAGCATGCGGGTGCCACCCGCTGACCCGGCTAGTGATGCAGTGTCAACAACAACAACAGCTTTCATCCCAACAGCAGGGTCATAAACATGGACGATTTTCTCAGGCCCAAGTTCATCAACTATTTTCATCCATTCAGACATGCTGAGTTCCTCTTACTGCTTCTATTTTTGATCGAACCGCAGACTCGGAAACTGCGCCAATAATTTGTTCAATTACCTTGCCGCCTCTGAAAAATAGCAACAGCGGTATACTCATAACCTGGTATTTCGCTGCCGCCAGAGGATTCTCATCCACATTCAATTTACAGAATTTGACCCGACCTTGATACTCCTCTGCTAGCTTTGCAGTTATCGGAGCAATCATTCGACACGGGCCACACCACGGTGCCCAGAAATCTACCACGACGGGCGTCTTGCAGCTTAAGACCTCCTGTTCAAAATTACCGTCATTGATTTCAATGACTACGGCTGCCACTTTCTCATCTTTGACCTTGATTTGAATTAGAATATCTCCAGGCTGACCATCGGTTAACTGGAGAGCGTTAGTTAATTTTATTGTGCTGCCTGCTATTACTCCAGCCGGGATATTCACCTCCAGCCTTTTACCACGCCTTGACAATATCTTTTTAGTTCCGAGTCTCGCCTCCTCTGCCGTGATAGCTAGCTCGTAGTGAATGGGATTGACTGCCTGATTTGTATCAATAGGTTCATCCATACTCAACTTTCCTCGGAATCAGGTTTCAATCTTATTTTCTTCCTCAGTTCTGGGCAGATAGGTACAATAACAAAATGCGAAAATGCTCTCCGTAAATGGAAGATTGATGTTTCATCCATTCGATTGCGTAGCTACTTCTTATCTCCTAGTATAGCTACCAGCAAGAGGCCAGGGCCGGTATGTGTGCCGATTGCCGGGGTCATTTTTGACCGATAGATACGTTCCTTGGGAAATTTAGCGCTAAGTCGCTCAACTAGTGTCTCCGCTTCGTCGGGGCAAGCAGTGTCTTCCACAGCCATTTCCTCGATGCCGGAATAGCTCATAGCGAAGCTATATAAATGCTCTATCGCTCTAGCTCGAAAGTGTGCTCTGCCTGCGGGTTGAACCACACCGTCTCTCAGGGTAATTAGAGGATTCACCCTGAGTACTGACCCTAGAAAAGTTTGAGCCTTACCGATACGACCACCTCTCCGGAGGTACTCCAGGGTATCAAAGGTGCATAGAAAATCCACACGGAGCATGGTCTTTCGAGCTATCTCTATCACCTCATCAAGGCTGGCGCCAGCCTGAGCTGCTTTAGCTGCCTTCATGACTATGAATCCCTGTGCCATAGTAGCCCATTCTGAGTCAATCACTTCTACCCTGCATTTCTTCTTCATTAGCCCAACGCTCTGTTTCGCTACCTCATAGGTGCCGCTGAGCTTAGAACTAAGCATGATAGCAAGGATTTCATCCGTGTCTTCAGCCAGCTTATCGTATGCCTCAGCGAAGGCCCCGGGTGATGGTACTGAGGTACCTGGAAGGACCTTGCTCTGCTTTAGCTTCTTGTAGAACTGCTCAGCAGTCAGGTCAATGCCATCGCGGTAAACCTTTTCTCCGAAGCGAACAAGTAGGGGAATCACCGTAATGCCTAGCTCTTTAACCACATCGGATGGTAAATCAGCAACACTATCAGTTACGATTTTAACTGTCACAACTCGTCAATCACTACGCAAAGCTCTATTTTATGCAGTTCATATTCTGATGGCAACATGTCGCACCGAACAATTCGCTGAAAAGTGCAGTTGCATTCACTGAACTAGGCAAACTCCCTTACAGGTTCTCGCTAGTGGGACTCAGCAGCAGAACTTCCAACCAGGCTATCGTGCAGGAGATTTCTTGGCACTCCTGGCTTCGTATATCATAGTGTTTGGCTCGCGGATATGCTCTGAGGCGTCTAGCACCTCGATTGAGATAAGCCTGCCATCTTGCCCGTAATCGATAATAATCCCTTCGCGTACTTCGTCACTCTCGGCTACCGGCTCCTCCCTGAAGATAAGGTCGAGAGTATCAGCTTCCGGATCATAAATGACTTTCATGCCCTTTCCTCCCTTATCCAATATTTATCAATCTGGCGTCGTTGAGCTTCAAACCGAGTGTGATCAGTTATGATTGGCTGCACTACTCTTTCCTTGGCCTTTACCAGTCCTTCCCACCAGCTTCGCTACTGCTCAATAGACCTCAAGCTGCTCTTAATCATTATAACTAGAATAGCTACTAAAGGACAACGAAGTAGATTAAATTGAACGCTCAAAATAAGGTGCCAAATCTAAGCGAGGTGCATTTTTACTATTTGCCATCCTCCAATAATGGCTACATTCCACAGAGGATGAATGACAAGCGCAAGCCACCATAAACGCCCCCTCCACAGCTTAAGGTAGAATATGCCAACTAAGATGTCACCCGGCAGACGCCAAATTGTGGCAACCTGAGCATAGAATTGATGTAGTATGACCCAGCATATTGTGCCTATGACCAGTCCGCCGTTTCCGAGGAATTGCTTGGCAAGGCCTCTAAATACGACCTCTTCTGCCACTCCGGCAAGGGCGCCAAGCAGCATGTGAATAACGAAGGCGTTCAAAGGCTCAGGAGGTCCTACCCCCCTTTGCAAATCTATAGTCATGTATATCGCCAGTGCTGGTCCACAGAGAGTCAGGAAAGTCAGCGCCAAACTGCGAGATGTTTCTATTGCGCTTAAGAAATGTGGTAGGGGCAGAGTTCGAAGCTTGTCCCTTGCCTGGGCAATCCTTTTTACTGCTGTTTCAAGTGCCAATAATCTTATCCACAACTGCTGGAGATTCGGACGGAATTGTAGCACCCACGATAATGACTATGAAACTGGATATGGTAACTCGCCACCTATAAGGGGGACGAAATCGGAGCCTCACTGGCCGAAGAATGTGGCCTTTTCTGCACGTTCGATGGCTATTGCTTATTTTTCCTCGTCGCTTAGTTTCGATATGCGAAGGGAATCGGTTGTTTCAATTCTGCCGTATTTCATGACTTTATCGATCAGGTCTTTGCTCCACAGGCCACTTTCGATAACATCGGTGAGCTTTGTAGCATCAAGTTGAGAGACTTCTGCCCACTTGCCTGCTTCTATTATTGTGTTATCCAGCTCCTGGCGCTCTGCATCGCTTTTCCCGGGGAACTTCAGCTTGTCCTCAAACTTAACTCTCGCTTTACGGTCGCTGCCTTTTATGACCTCAACCTCTTCCTTTCTGGCATACTCAAGTATCGCCTCTCTCACTTTTTGTATCTCTTCATCTATCCTTTTCGATTCATCTTTAAGAGCCGCGTATTTGTTAACCAGGGTAACTCCCGGCTCTTTGAGATACTCGTTTACCGGCAGCGCCTCCACCGTGTACAGATGCCTCCTCATCGGGCACAGGTCAGGATACTCACACCAGTTGCATAAGGCAGATTCCCTTGGTGGAAAGTCCTCAGCCGCTTCTATCTCATCAATTAAGCCTCGCGTGCTTTGAATTAAGTTTGAGATGGCTTCAGGGGTGCGGTAGGAAACGAGTTCCTCATCGAAGGCGACGTAGTGCCAGATGAGCCTGATATTCTCGATATCGGGCCATTTCTTCTGGACTCCAACGTGGTATAGGCCAAGTTGCCGGTCATTATCAACGTCCTGCTGACCTGGCAAATGAGCTGATGTCTTATAGTCATGGATTTCGTAAATACCATCCTGAGTGCGTGACAATCGATCTATGTAACCCCTCATCCTGTATTTACTATTGTCATCGTCCAGTGGGAAATTAAGACCAAGCTCAGTGCCTATGGTTATATCCTGGTCAAATGGAGCATACCTGTTGTAGTAAGTTTCAATCAGCTTTTCGCCCAGGGTCCTGTAGTGCTCCGCTGTCAGGTCCTGTTTCACGATGATGATTGAGTCGTTCCAGTTTTCCTGCCAGATTTTGTTATAGTAGGCCAGCAAATCACTCAAGCTATTTATCCTGGTAAGCCTGAGGTCGTCATAGCACTTCTTCAAGGTCTCATGAACCCTTGAACCCAGGAAGCCCTCAACCCCTTCGATGTCCCGCTTGATGTTGTCCCGGTAGCGAAGCTTATATTTGAAGGGACAGTCCTCATACATACTTAGCCGAGAATCAGAATAAATTGGCATATTAACTCCTGCTCCTGTTTGATTTGAATCCTATTATATTCCAATAGCAAAGCCAGTGTCTTCTGGCATGGTTGGGGTTGCACCTCTGCTGGGTCTCAATATCAAGATGGGCATCGGCTGGTAAATACCTCACCTTCTTCTCGGCAGGTAGAAGTCTTTATCGACCCGCGGGTAATAGAAATCGCGGTTAACCTTCGGCAACAGTGCCCAGAAAAGACTTACCACCTTTTCTGAAAGGCGCTATTGGAATTCGCCTGGAATTCGTTACACCTTTGTCAGAGTTTTTTTTCTCGCCTTTCTCAAGTGAGTGGGCTCTTTGGTTATACCAACTGACGTTGCCAGTGCCGTAGCCATGTATTGATTCAGGCTCATTCCTTCCGTTTCAGCTCTATATGTAAGTAGTTTATGAAGTGAAGGCGAAATTCTGAGTCTGATTTGACCACTATAGTTGCGCGGTCTCGGCTCAGGAATACGAAGTCCTCTTTCCAGATTGGACCTTATCCAATCCATTTTGACTTCTTGAATCTCTTTTACGGCTTCCTCAGGTGTATCTGCGTGTATTAAACAATGTGGAAGCTCCGCAATCCTGGCAACCCAATAAGGGCCCTCACCGTCATCCCATTGCTCAACTATAACGGTGTAAGGCAACTTTGCATAGTATTCGAACTCTTTCTCTATATTGCCTTTAGTTACCATCTTTAATCTCCATCTTAATCGTAATCTCTAGCCAGTTATGCCTCTTGTTCTTCGATAATCTCTAATAGCTCTTTTACGTAGCAGGATTTAACTGGACTTTCTCTTTTGTAAGGCATCGTGCGCGTTCCTATGATAGCCTTGGGATGCTTTGCGCCTTCTTCGATATATCCGTACCGTTTTATTAGTGCTTCGAAGTCACGCAAAGCCACATTTCTAGGATTCCGCCGGATTGCCTCCCGGGATTTTTTGTCTCGCGACATTGAACATAAACCACCTCAACATACTCTGCCTCCTTTTTCGGTCTTCTCCCTCTTGGTGTACTTTATACAGGGTAATATTATGGTACCATATATGACACCACTTATCAACACTCTTTACCCTGCTGGTATTCTGGGACATAATACCTGATTTGTAGTAGGCCTGATTGGTATGGTGTCCCTGGAATTGTGGCTAATCTTTCCCTGAGGGTTTATTCACCTAAATAGCTCTTCGACTAGTTTTTGACGCTCTATTTCAAGGTAAGCGGCAATCTCATTCACGATACTGCTCAGGGTGCCGACTCTGAGAGGTTTGTGCCTGGGAATGGTGATGTGATGTTCAAAGCCTTTAGAGGTGGATGTGAGCCGCATATGGCTACCGGTCTGGTGAGTTATCTTATAGCCGTACCTGCCCAGGAGGGCAGCGAGTTCCTCACCGCCCATGTCCCTGGGGAGCTTCATACGGCGATTACCTCGTCCTTTACCATGTGCAGGCGGATGAGCCGGGGCATCTCTTTAGCCTCAAAATGGCACTGCGTGGCGTCCTGCACCATCCTTTTCAAGGCGGCAAAGGAATCAGCTTCGGTAAAGATGTTATGTCCGAGTGCCCTGGCGGTATAACCGCCTTCCGGGGCTTCCTCTACCAGAAAGATTATCTCCTTTTCCATATTCCACTCCTGGGCAGGGTTTAATTCCTTGACCTGACCCTGCCGGTCATCAATAAGTGTAGCACAGTCTTAAACAGAGTTTGAAGTGCTGCCTTGCGATTGGCTCTGATTGAGAATATATGGTGTATTCTGGGGACAGAATACCTGATTTGGAGTAGGCCTAATTGGTGTGGTGTCGCTGGAAATCCGGGCTTCTCTTTGGCTCTCCTTTCTTACTGTGGATAGGTCTCCTTCATCTTTTTCCTAAACCACTTAACAAATGAGGAATATCCTCTTCCAATGAAAGGCGCTATGGGAATTCGCCAGAATGACGAGTGCCCTGTTTGCCACGGCGTTGGTTATATTGAAGGCTCATAGTGCGAGGCGTGACCTAACCCCCTGTGGTCGTTGACATCAGCGGCGGAAACTGAGGTTCCTGATTTCGGCGTGCCGAACAAAGCGCCGTTTTCATCGAGATTATAGCACCCACGATAATGACTATGAAACTGATATGGTAACTCGGGCTACTGCACACAACGCTAAGAGGTGCAATTAGGGTGTGAGCTGATGCCAACAGCCGAAGGGCCCAATCCCTTGACTAAGGCTACAACTTTACAACCTGGCACACAAAAGAGACGGCGATAACTTATAGTGTATAATGGAGAATGTCTCTTTCCAGCTTCATAAAACCGGAGTAGTTGTGCTGAAACAATTCAATTCAAAGTTCTGGGTATACTCCTACGTGGCTGCGGCAGC